>SKEZ01000494.1_pt1 | contig 30338 bp, 26 predicted proteins | sample 4843881 | NCBI WGS metagenome assembly SKEZ01 (sample SAMN11008796, study PRJNA524170) | human gut metagenome | isolation source: fecal sample from pouch patient p1, p46 | place: Israel: Tel-Aviv | reverse complement strand
CCCCCCCCCCCCACCCCGTATGCCAGTCGCCAATCACCCTCGACCGGTCACCTCGTCGAAATGATGCCAGGCACGCCATTCGGGAACCCAGGCACGACCATGAGCCATCTTGCCGGTGTACTGGTCGAAGTAATCCCAGGCACCGTTACGGCGGTCGAGTCCGTGCACCATGATGCCGGTCACCGGGTCGTAACGCACCCACTTGCCGCCCTTGGCACGGTTGGATTCGTCCTTCGGGATGAATACGTCCTTGTCGCAGGCGATGGTGCCGTCGGCATCGGCCCAGTACCAAGCGTTGCTGTCCGGATCATAGAAGGCGCCGAGGCCAAGGCCCATGCCGCCGGCGGCGGAAGTGACCGTCTCCAACGTATCGTGGATCACGTCGGCCTGCCCCTGCACGCTTACCTGATACGAATATTTGTTGTTCTTGTCGATGTTCGGGCCGGAAAGATTGTTTGAGCCGCCGTCACTATCGTTTTCGGTGAACGGATAGCTGAATTCGACGACCGCGAATTCCTTCTTGTACTTTTCGGTGACGACCTGCTCCAGCTTGATGAGCGCACCCATCGGATCCTGGTTGGCATCGGTACCGTCCGATCCGGAGCTCCAGAACGGATAGTACGTGCTGCCGTACACGTCGTAGTCCAGCTTGTATTCCTTGAAGTAGTTCAACGCAAAGTCGACGGAACCCGAATCCGTGTACATGAAGTGCACGGCCACCTTGGTGCCTTTCAGGGCATACTGCGTGGCTTCTTTGGCCATGCGGGTCACGGTGTCGAGATCGTCGGTGCCGGCATTGTTGGCACGAATCGCCTTGCTGGCGGCACTGATCAGCTGTGACATGCCCTTCCAATCGTCCTGTCCCAGAAAGCCGCCCTGCAGATCCTTCCTGTTCTCGCTGTCCGCATAGTACGGTGAGCTGATCTCACTGCCGATGGTCACCATGTTCGGCGTTACGCCGGCAGCCTTGAGCTTGGAAAGGGAATCGGCGGTGTAATCGCTTACCCGACCGGTCAGTTTGGACAGATTCGTAGGCCAGCCCTTCGGCAATTTCTGCACAGTCTTCGACGTGTAGAAATCGGAATACAGGAATTGGATGTTGACGTTCAGGCCATTGGCCTGAGCCGCTCTGGCAGTGGCAATGGCGTTATCGAGCGTCGGATTGCCGCCGCCGTACGTGTTGCCGTTGCCGTCCGTAGGATTCACCGCGACCTTGAGCAGCACATAGTTGATTCCCGAGGCCTTCAACAGCTGCATCATGCCGTTGTCATCCAGATTATTGCCGTCGAAATCCTTGAAGGCATAGCCGTTCTTGGCGGTTCGCGCGGCTTTCATGGCCTGGTACGAGGTGGGGTTCACACCGCGCACGGTATCGTCCTGCATGGAGGAGACGCCCACCACCTGTGCGGGCTGATCCTTGACTCCCGTGTCCGTTCCTTCATTCCATGGAGCCGGATACGAAGAGTCCTCCGCAAGTGGGACGATGTCGGATTCGTTCTGCGTGGATTCCTCCAGCAGCTGCCGTTCCTGATCGGCATTCTGTTCGGCTGCCTCAGCACGCAGCTGAGCGCTGGTATGGATGTCATCATCGTTCGATTGCGCATCCTGAGCGAATGCTCCGGTGGGCATGCACATCATTAGAGACACCGTTGTACCAATAAGCGCGACGATAGCCCTTCTTCTCGTCTGATTTCCCCTCTGTTTTTTCGCGGCTGCCCCTTGCGGCCTCATTCACGCGGCGGCTTGCCTGCGTTTCGTCAACTGCGGGTAGAACCACTCGTTGACCACTGGTACATAATACAACAGTGCTGCAAACGCCAGATCAATCGGCAAACGCACCACAAAAACTCGTCACGGTCAGCGGGATATGTGGCAACAGGTTGTGCAACACCCCCAAATACATCTGCCACGGCAACACATCATCCTCAACAAGATGCACACATAAAATGGCGAGGCTCGACTGCCCAGTCCAGCTCAGCGCCCTTCCCAAAGCGGGCACATGGTCGAGCAGCTTCGAAATGCCGACCACGCACAACGTTCCCGCGAGGCTGCCGATCACCGCCTGCACCGGGCGGGTGCCGTAGTTGTTGATGGCCATGCTCATGCCGCCGAATCGGACGATGGCGACGACCCAGATCACGCCGGCAACGCCCCACAGCCACGGGAAGCGCTTTACATGGCCCATCAGGTCATACCGTTTCGCCAAGTAGCCGACATATACGAACGCGACTGCGCACATACCCGACTGCAAGCTCCAAGGCAACCACACGTACCGGGCGGAAATATAGCCGATCGCAAAGCTGGACACCACCCAGACCGGCGTATACGGCAATTTGGCGAAGGCATGCAGCAACAGATGCGCCCAGAACAAAGCCAACAGGAACCAGATCGCACCGATGCGCAGCTCCACAGGCCACAATGTACGGTCGGAGATGTCACCGCTACCATACAGCACCGCCTCGCCCCAGCGGCGTAGCATGTAAGCCCGGCCTTCATGGTTGATGGTGGCCATGCACGTCACACCGACCAGCACCGCCACGCCCGTCACTGCGTATGTGCACAGCAACTGCTTGGCTTCCTTCGCCCAGCGGAAGCTACGTTCCGGATGCATGAAATAGCCGGACAGTATGAAGAACAACGGCATGTGGAAGGAGAAGCAGACCGACACCACCAGCTGCGCGGTGTGATGAGGGATGAATACGTTCGCCTCAATGGCGCTGTGCCCCAGAATCACGGCAAGAATGGCGATGCCTTTGGCTATGTCGAAGAAACGGATTCGTTGCATAGTGTATTCGGTCTTCTCCCTGCTCGGTCTACTGGTTTAGATTCCCTCACCCTATAGACCGAGCAGCTGGCGCATGGCCCGCCACATCACTTCCTGACCCATGCGATTCGGATGAATGCCGTCGGTATACAGCGCCTGCTGCGGCATGCCGGTGGTGCGGCCGACCGTCTGGAACGCCGAATACAGCGAGGCATGCTGCCATCCATGTCGTCTGCAGATCTTCCGCAGTGCCGTATTCTCCTGCTTCATGGTCAGGCTCCGAGGATCCGACAACGTATCGATATTCGCGATCACATACACATTCTGCGAGCCGTAACGAGCTGCGACCCTGTTCAGATACGATTCCGCCGCGGCCGTGAAATCGTTGACGTTCGACAGTCTCAGCCGGTCGTTTGCGCCGAGCATCACGATGGCCGCATCCTCATGGCCGAGCGTATCGTCACCGATGGAGTTGTACGCCGAATACGAGCCCTTGCCCGGAGCGCTGGCGTTGGTCACCGACATGCCTCGAGATTCCAGATAGTGCCTCAGATCGTTGACCGCCATGCGAGACTGCGACGACGGCTCATAATACGTGGTTCCTTCCAGACGGAACAGCTCACGGGAAGTATACGGGTACGTCTCATCGGAGCCGACACCTGCTGCGATGCTATCGCCCAGGATACGCACCGAATGGTACTTTCCCTGCCGGATACGTGCGCCGAAGCCGCCTGCGGAAGCCTGTACGGTATCTTGCGGTATTGCTGCCGAACGGCGGGTATCAAGCGCACCGGTGACGGTATTGAAATAGTAGTTCGCACCATTCACGCTGTGCCAGCCGTACAGCATCTTCCCGCTGGGCCAGTCGTAGCACACATGCTTGCCTCCGACCCACTGCCAGCCATACCGGACGGCTCCGGTATTGGCGTCCAACAGGTACCAGGCTCCGTCAATCGGTTGTTCGCCATACAGCATCCAGCCCATGCGGCGGTCGTAGAACACCCCATTTCTGCTGCTTGGCATGGTAGACAAAGCCGTATTTGACCGCACCGGTCGTATCATCGAAGTCGTACCAATGACCGTTCACCGCATGCTGTCCATGGAGCATCTGGCCGGAAACCGGATCATAGCAGACCCACTTGTGCTGGGACGCGTTGTAGTAGAAGCCATGGGTCATGGCGCCGGTATGTTCGTCGAAATGGTACCAGTCGGTATGTGCGGCATCATAGTTCACCAGTCGTTCGCCGTATGCCATCTTGCCGGTGATCCAGTCGTAATAGACCCATTTGCCGCCGTTTGAAGGCACGAAGGTCATGCCCTTGGCCATGGCGCCGGTATGGGTATGGCGGTCGAAGTAATACCATCCGCCATAGCGATAGTCCTCGCCTTTGATCATGTGGCCGTTGGCATCGTAGCGCACCCACTTGCCACCGTTCGAACGCAGGTAGACGTCTTTGTTACGGGCCACGGTGCCATCGCCATCGATCCAGTACCAGTTGCCGTCCTGCCGGTCATAGATTTCCCGGGAGCAGACCATTTCACCGTTCTCGTAGTAATGCTGCTTACCCTGATCCCAGCCGTTTTTCGATTCGGCGGATGCGGCCGGAACCTGAGTCGTTTCGGCATCGGCCTGCGCGACACTCGCACACAGACCAAGCACACCTATCGACATCGAAAAAAGAACGGCTCCAAGCGCCATTGCCTGTTTGCCATGCATGCCGCATCTTCCAATCATGCGTTTTCCCGTTATCACTGTACCGTAACAGGTCTTGCGGCAAGACGACGCCGTTGATGGACGCTTTTACCCCAAGCCACCGCCGTTTGGATGCCATAGGCCGCCATGGGTATCAGCAACAGGTAGAACGGCAATGTATAGATGCCCTTGGCCTCCCACAGCACGTAGCATAGGAAGCCGCCAAGGAATGAGGCGCACAGCAGCACCTGTACGAATACCTTGTCGGCATTGCCTTCCTCATTATGGTTCCTGAACACCGCGCGGGTCAGTGCGATGAGTCCGATGAATGCCAGTAGATACATCACCGTCTGGGCCACGTTCTCATATCGCAGCAGGATGTTCGATCCACGCCCCACCAGCAGGAAGGAGGCCAATCCGGAAAAATGATTCGACGAATCACCAAGCTCGGAATACAGTGACGTCATGAACGTGGGTTCAGCCCATTCCGATGCCAGTTTGGCGGTGAAGAAACGCAGTCCCTCACCCGGATTGCCTAAGAGTTCGGCGAGGCGGCTCTTGACGAAATCCGTGGAAATCTGCGACTGTTGCGCATAATCATTGCCGGTTTTCTCGAATGCGTCCAACGCGAACCTGCTCCACCAGCCGGCAGCCATGTGGTCAGGTTGTCCCAGACCAAGTGCAATCCAGGAAATCATCGGCATGCCCTTGCCGAAATCCTGTCCGGTCCAATGCTGCACCAAACTGACGGGCAGTTTGGAAATCACAAAGGCCCCGCCTGTGGACACGATGGCGACAATCAGCTGCCAGAAACGGCGATTGCGCCATACCGCGAAGACTACGGCGAGGATTGCGGCCAGAATCACGATCTGATACGTGGATTTGAACACGATGCCGATGCCGCAAATCAGGAAGCCGGCCACGATCGTGAGCCCGCTGGTCCAGACCTTCTTCATATGGAACGCTTCGGCCACCACCGCGGCCCCCGCGATGGTGATGAAGAAGCCCACAGCGTTCGGGTATACGAATGCGGCGAACATCAACAACGGCACACAGGTCGCCACCAGCACGGTGAACGCGCCATGGCCCACCGCATCAAGCCCCAGATGGGTGCCGAAACGCCAGAGCACCGCCACCAGAGCGGTGACCGCGAGCGCGCTGACGATCTGGAAGGCGAAGACGTTCTTCGCGCCGAACAGGGCGAACACCAGCAGATACCAGAGCATCGGTCCGCTTTGGAACGGATAGTACGAGAAGTACGTGTATGCGCTCGGGATGCCCCTGTTTACGCATGCCGCCTCAGTGCTGCCATGCGGGCAGAAATCCGGGCTGAACTGGTTCAGGTTTCCTTTGAGAAGGGTATCGGCGGCATCCATCAGGCTTCGGGAATCCGGATATCCGTAGGTGGTCATCCCCAATGAGGTTATCCAGATGATTTGCACGACGGTTACGTAGACCAGCAGCGTGACCAGCACCCAACGTTTCGGGAGGCGTGCGATGCCGACCGCCAACAATGCCAGCGCCTCGAGCAACGCCACGATTCCCAGCACGAAGGGTATGGATGGCAGCCCCAGATGGTAGTGCACCCGTTCCGTGACATTGCCAGGTTCCGGCGCGCTTCGTTCGAATATGACGGTGAAGCAGATCGACAGCACCAGCAATATGGCGACGACCGCGGCCTGAAATCCCAGTGCCAGCACCGTCAGCCAGCGAGGCACAGTCCGCCAGAATACCGACTGACGTTCAGATACGGCATGTATGTTCCGCTCGTTCACTCAATCATCCCATCTTGCCCGGAAAATGCGAGAACGGCCCATCATCGGCCGCTTATAGCGATTCTTCAATGATATAGCGCGGGCGCGCCTTCACTTCCAGATAAATCTTGGCGATGTACTCGCCCGTCACGCCCAGCGACAGCAGAATGAAACCGCCCAGAATCCACAGCGAGCACATCATGGAATCCCAACCTGCCACGGCATGCCCGGAAAACACCGAAATCAGCGTGTACACCAGCATGATGACGCCCACGAACACGGAGAATATGCCAAGCCCGGTAATCATGGTCAATGGTTTGGTGGAGAACGACGTAACGCCTTCGATGGCGAAGGAGACCATTTTTTTCAGCGGATACTTCGATTCGCCGGCCACGCGGGTGCCGCGCTTGTAGAACACCTTTGCGGTCTTGAATCCGAGGGATGGCACCAGACCGCGCAGGAACAGATTCGATTCCCTGTACTGCGACAGGGCCTGCAGGGCCGCGCGGCTCATCAATCGATAGTCGGCATGGTCGGGAACGGTTTCGGTGCCCAGCCATTTCATCATCGAGTAGAAGGCGTGAGCGGTTCCCCGCTTGAATGCGGTGTCGGTATCGCGGTTATCGCGTACGCCGTATACGATTTCGGCGCCTTCACGGTAGGCGGCGACCATGCCGTCGACGGCATTCGGGTCATCCTGCAAGTCGGCATCCATGGAGACCGCGGCATCGACGTTCAAGTGCAGCGCATGCATCAGCCCCGCGAACAGCGCATTCTGATGCCCTCGATTATGGGCGAGCTTCACCCCGTGGAACATGTCAGGGCACTCATTATGCAGGGACGTGATCACATCCCATGTCTTGTCAGCGGAGCCGTCATCCACGAAAACGACCGAACTATCGGAAGCGATCTGACCGGTATCCTTCAAATCCTGAAGTTTGCTCTTCAGAACCCCTGCGGTGACGTGCAGTGCGGCCTCCTCGTTGTAGCAGGGAATCACAAACACCATTGCCGGCGCCTCACGCAACCGGGCACACGTATCGTAAGCATTCTCTTCGTTCGTCATGCTTAATAGTGTATGACAGGCGGCCAACCCATGCGCCGGGAATTCCCCTCCCGTTGTCATGCGACCGTTATAGCATGCCCCCTAAGGGGATACAGAGGGGGATTCACCACCAATGCATAAACGAACATTGATCATGGCCGGATTCATCGCCGTCACGGTACTTCAGGGAATCAGCTATCCCGCAATCGCACCGGCCGATGCCCCGACCGCAACGCAGTCATACTCCACATCACAACCGGCCGGAGAGGCCCAGTCCTCAAATGGCGTCGAAAACGATGCCTCTTCGGACGCATCACATGACGCGTCCTCTTCCCAAACCCCCATGTCAAGCCCGAAGACGGCCCAGTCCGGCACCACCGCACAGTCCGGAACCGAAGCGCAGCCGGATGTCGAAGCGCAGTCCGGGGAGGCTTCCGGCAAATCGGTCGATCCCGGTACGACGTCCGACCCGAATAAGACGACCGAGCCCGCTCAGCCATCCGAGTCGGCCAAACCGGAAAACGGCTGGGATCAGAACAAGCAGCACTACTACGAGAACGGCGTCATGGCCGTCAGTAAGGATGTGTTCATCCCCAACGACCCGAACAACCGCAAGGAAGGCATATGGGTTCGTTTTGATCAGAGCGGCAACCTGGTCAAAGGCGAGAACTACTACAACGGCGGCTGGTACTATTTCGATACGACCACCGGCGCCATGGTCAAGGGCGTCAAACACATCTCCTCCAATGGCGGCAAGTGGGTGTATTACGACGTGGTGACCGGCAAGATGGCCCACGGCGAAGCCTATCTGCACTACGACAAGGAGCATACCGGCTGGTACTACTTCGATCAGTACACCGGCAAGATGGCCCATGATTTCGTATACATCCGACAGACCAACAAGTGGGTGTACTACGACAAGATCACCGGCAAAATGCAGTACGGCGAGCGCTACATCAATGGCGGCTGGTACTACATGAAGCCGGTCACCGGCGCTCTGGCCAAGGGCAGAACCCGGATGGCGAGCGGCAACAAGTGGGTGTATTACGACAAGATCACCGGCCGCATGGTTCACGGCGGTGCCATCATCGACGGTCACCACTACTTCTTCGACCCGTACACCGGCGCGCAGTACAGCAAGCAGCAGATCGCCAACCGATTGGCATCATACGCACGCACCTATTCCAGCCAGCACCCCGATTGCCCGGGCGCATTGGCGGCGAACGGCGGCCTCATCTGCCCGTTCGGCCCGTGCATGTCGTTTGTCTGGTACGTCTTCCATGCCGCAGGCCTGGACGTATTCCTTTGCGATGGAGCCAAGACCGGTTGGCCTCACCACAACTTCGACTGGTACAACTCCCGCGGCCGCGTCAGCAGCACCCCGCAGGTAGGCGATGTCGCCTTCTGGAAGTTCAGCGACTCCTGGGCCAGCAATTACAGCGCCAGCCATGCCGGCATCGTAATCGAGGTGAACGGCGGCAATGTGGTGATCGTCGACGCAGCCTACGGCAACATCGGCGTACGTTCGGCTTACAGCGACGCACGCTACGCCCATCCGTATTACGACGAGTGATTTTCCGGATCCGGTCCCGTGACCGATTCGCATGGACCTTCACATATCACAATAAGGCGGTGGCATATGAAACGAGGCGTTCACGCCTGCACATTGGCAATGACCGTGGTTCTGTCGCTCTCCCTAACGGCATGCTCCACCCATGGCAGTGAGGCATCGCGAACGCCCGCCTCCACCTCCACTCCGACGACGTTGGATGACACCAAAACCGATGCGTCGGTCGCCACGAGTTTTTCCAAAGTCGTACCAGACAAGGCGTTGGCCTCCTGCCTTGCGTCCATTCTCGACGCATCCGGCAAGGCCTTCCCCTCAACCAAGGCCGCACAACTCACATCCCTGGCCTTCACGCAGTATGCAACCCAATACCAGCCTTGCGGCAAAAGCGATCTCAAGCACGTCACCACGCTGGAGGGGTTGCAGCGTTTCACCGGTGTCACCGACTTGGATCTCAGCGAATTCAGCGCGTTGAAGAGCATCACGCCGGTCGAATCAATGGCCTCGCTGACGCAGATCAATCTGCAGGACACCGCCATCTCCGACATTTCATCGCTTGCCAAGCTCACATCCCTGAACAACGTTTCCCTGCCGGACCACGCCTGCAATCTGCAAGCCCTCGCCGACCTGCCGCTGACCGCAGTGAACCTGCAGTGCCCGACCGCCGACATCACGCCGTTGGACGGCAAGAAGGCACAGATCTATGTTCCCGAAGCATTCGACCGCAATGCGGCGGTGGCATCGGCACAGACCGGCAACATCATCGGCATCAGTCAGGAAGACGGATCATTCGAAATCCTCCAGCTGGGCGATGACGGTACGGTGACGTCCCAGAAAATCTGAGCTTTCCGTAGCTTCTCAGCCACGACCGGTAATCGTATCGAACGTGTGCCATTCCTCCCATTCCGGCACCCACGTGCGGCCATGGGCCATGGCACCGGTGGTTTCATCGAAGTAATACCACGCACCGTTCTGCTTATGCAGTCCCTTGACCATCTTGCCGGTGGAACGGTCGTAGCGCACCCATTTGCCACCGTTCGAACGCAGATAGACGTCCCCGTACACCATGGCTCCGGTGGTCTTGTCGAACAGATACCAGCCGGTATGCGTCTTGTCGTAATTCAGGTAGACCTCGCCATGGGCCATCTTGCCGGTGATGACGTTGTAATAGACCTTTTTGCCGCCGTTGGAGGAGATGTACTTGACGCCTTTGGCCATGGCCCCGGTGGTCATGTCGAAGTAGTACCAGCCGCCATAGCGGTAATCCTCGCCCTTGACCATATGGCCGTTGGAGTCATAGCGGACCCATTTGCCACCGTTCGAACGCAGATAGACATCTTTGTTGCACGCCATGACCCCGTTCGAGTCAATCCAATACCAGGCATTGCTGTCGGGGTCGAAGATCTCCTTGCCGCGAGCATAGGTGCCGTCGGCATCCTGCCAGTATTTCTGACCGTTGCGCGTAACCCAATGGGCCGCAGGGTTCACGTATTCCCTGTTGCCGAACGCATTCATGTCGACGTTGCCGCTGATGCCGTTCACATGGCCGACGCTCGTATATTGCCAGCCACGATTGTTCGCCGAATAGGAGAAGTTGGTGCGGGGACCGTAACTGGCCACCCACTTGGCCTTGGACCGAATGTTGCCATGGTTGAGCGGACCGTTCAGATAGCTCGTATACGAGTACACGCCCAGATTGTTGTACCCGGCCGCCTGCAGACGACCCCACCACGCATTCACGATGCCGTTATATACATTCGGATCGGTCGGTGTCTGATGGCCCGCCCACGTCCATCGCTCCAAGTCGTAATATACCGGGAAGGACAGGTCGTTCGGCGAAACGCCGGCCTTCTTGAGCAGTCCGACCAGATCATTGCCCTCTGCGGTGGCCGTGGCCGCATCATACGAATATGAATACGTGTATATGCCGAAGGGGATGCCAAGCCGCTTGCATTCGCTGATATTGCGCAGCGCCGTCTTGTCGAATCCGTTATCCCAACCGTAGGAGATGCGGATGATCGCACCCTCCACGCCATCGGCCTTCGCCTTGGCCCAGTCGATGTTGCCCTGCCATTGCGAAACGTCGATCACGCCCTTCGCCTGCTGCACGAACAGATTGCCACCTGATTCGAAGAACGCCTTCGTATTGTTGTAGGAGCCCCAATACGCACCGTATTCGTTCGACGTGAATTGCGCCGGCGTCACCTTGCCGTCAGTGTCCGTCGAGGATTGTTCCTGCGATTGCTCCGCAGAGGCATCGGCTTCGTCGACCGCCTCCTTCACATCGGCGGCGGCAACCGGAATGAAGGTCTCCCCGTCGGTTTTCGCCAACGGATCGGGAGCCTGCTCTTCGGTACCGACCAGTTCCGGATCGGTCACCGTCTCGCCGGTCTCGACGTCTTTGACGTCACCTTCGGCGGTGACCGCCAGATTCTCGGATACCACAGTGGCACTGTCCGGAATGCTTTCACTCACCGAATCCGGCAATTGCGCCTGCGGATTATCGGGCATGACGGTCTGCGATGACTCGTCCTGATCAGCCTGAACGACATCGGCATTCGCATCGTTGCCGGCAACGGCATCAACCGAATGATCCATCAACGCACTGGCCGGAACAGCGCCCATCAACATCAAGGCCACGGCGGCAAACGCAGTCGCCACCATTGAAAAGGCTTTCTTCAGTGAATTCACCGGCAGATCCTCTCTCCACACTCATCCCCGCAGGTCTCCTTTCATTCAACCATCTCGCATCGTTTTCCGCATCACATCTTCACTCCATCCACAGCATCACCGCATAATCCGGCCGTCGCACGGCCCCATCGCGATGATTTTGAGGCTCGTCGGCTATGCTCTACGATGTGAACTTCACGATTCATGAAAAGCGGAACCTCCACACAGTGAAGCCACACCATACCAAAGGGGAAGTTGTGAACAGGAAGCGGCCAATGCGTATACCGATTGCGGTGGCGGCCGCCGTCGCCATCATCGTATCAATCGTCTCCGGCTGCGGGAACGCCGCGAAATCCGCGGAGCCGACCACGCAATCCTCGGCACAGCGCATATCCGTGACCCTGCCGTCATACTATGCCGAAAACATGGTCTTCCAACGTGGCAAGCCACTGGTCATCCAAGGCACCGCCACCGCTGCAAACGATGACTCCGGCAGCGATGCCATCGACCAATCCAAACTGTCCGCAACGCTCACGCAAGGCAAGACGACCGTCTCCGCAGCCGTGACCGTCAGGAATAGCGGGGCGTTCACTTGCACGATGAAATCGTTGCAGGGCGGGCTCAAACCATACCGTCTCACCATCGCATACAACGGCGAGACCGTGTTCAGCCTGACGAAAGTGTATGTGGGAGACGTGTTCGTAGCGGCCGGACAGTCGAATATGGAACTCAACTACACGCAATACTATTCGTCCGGTGACGACTCCAACTGGAACTGGGGCGGCGGACTCATCTCGCGCAGCGATCTGCCGAAACTGCTCACCGACGCGAACGTGCATTTCGTGGTGGCCGACCATAACGTCGACAACACCGACTTCCCGCTGATCGACGCCAACAAGACCTCCGGCTGGCTTACTGCGGATAGCACCAATTCGCAACATCTCAGTTACCTGGCACAGCAGTTCGCAATGCAGTTGCGCGCCAAAAGAACCAACATACCGATCGGCATCATCCAGACCTCATGGGGCGGTACCGCAATCAGCCGCCACGTACAGGGCGGCGACATCTACGCGAACCACATCGCGCCGCTGACCGGCTTCCGCGTGGCGGGCGTGCTGTGGTATCAAGGTTGCAATGACGCCTCGACGCTCAGCACCTCCCTGGACTATGAATCGCAGATGACCACGCTGATCAACCAGTATCGCAAGGTGTTCGACGAAAGCACCCTGCCCTTCCTGTATGTGCAACTTGCGCGATGGTCAGGCTATCAATACACGCAGAACGTGCGTCAGGGGCAGTTGCGTACGCTTGACAACGCGAATCTGCGCAACAGTGCGAACGTGGCCATGACGGTTTCCATCGACACCGACAAGGGCACATCGAAAGTGATTCATCCGCTCGGCAAAGACATTCTCGGCGCGCGCATGGCCGCACAGTACGAAGCGATGGTCGCCGGCAAGAGCGTACCGTCCGGACCGATCATCGAATCGGCGACGCACAGCGCCGACAAGTCCGCCATCACCCTGTCATTCAAGGACGGCACCGCCGACAAACTGCAGTCCATGAAGCCGAATTATGCTAAAAGCGCCACGGCAAGCGTACCGGACTATGCCAAAACCCCGAACGCCACGCCACTGGACGGCATTGCGAACGTGGCCTCCCCCACCGGCGATGCACTGCAAGGCTTCGAAGTGGCCGACAACAGCGGCAACTGGACGTCGGCCACGGCCACGATCAAAGGCAATCAGGTGTCGCTCACCTCCACCACGGCGGCCATGGCCGACATGACGCAGGTGCGCTATCTGTGGAGCGGCAATCCCGACTGTTCGAGCATCCTCTACAACGGCGACACCCTCCCGGCCAGCCCGTTCACGGTCGCGGTGCGCAATTAGTCCGTAATTAGTCATTTGCCGCACTCCCATCGGTTTTGCGGCGAGGAAAATGCTCCTAGTATGTCGCAAGGGGAGCATTGCGCCGTTTGTTGTGCGCGAACAGGTCCGTAACCGTATAGAGAGGCACCAATGAAGAAAAGCATCGCAGCAATCGCAGTCGCGGGCATGCTGACAATCGGCATGGTTTCGCTGCCGTCCGCAGCCATGGCAGACGAAACCGGCACCTCCGGAGCGACCACGGAAATCGGCCCGAACATGACCACCTGCGACACGGACAGGCTCTGCGACACGTTGCAGCATGTGCATCAGACCGGCCAGCAGCTCAAGACCGACCTCGACACCGCCAAGCAGCATGCCGAGCAATTGCATCAGAATGCGCATGATGACGCCGATGCGTTGCGCCAGTACAGCGAGCAGGCTTGGAAGAACTATCAGGAAGATCGCGAAGACATCAAGACCGCGCTCGATGGTGCCTCCAAACGCGGTCAGGAGGTGCACGATACCCTGCATCAGGATGCGCAGGATACGCAGGCCCATCTCAACCAGCTGCATACCGATCTGCAGGAAGATCACGCCGCATTGAAAACCCAGCATGATTCGCTCGTCGCCGCACGCCAGGAATGGCACAAGTCGTTCATTCAGGCGCTGAAGGATACGCAGAACGGCTTGTCCGGAACCGGTACCACGCCCGGAGCCAACTCCACCGCAAGCAACGGCACAGCGGTTCAGACGGTTTCCGGCAACGATTCCGCCACCACCGCACCAAGCTCCGCCGCCGGCAACGGCAGCACGACCAAGTCCGGCACCGCCGCGAGCGCGTCATCCGCGAATCAGACCAGCGCGGCCTCCGGTGCCGTGACCAAGTCGGAATACAGCCAATTGGCGCAGACCGGTATCGGCATCTCCGTTGCCTGTGCGATCATCCTCGCGCTGAGCGGCCTTGCCTACGCCGTCAAGATGTTCGTGCAGTACAAGCGCGAAACCGCCGAGTAATCCAAGCGATCCGGACATTTCGGCGGCCATGCACCACCCCGCCCCATTGCCTTGCGAATACGTTGCAATGATGATAGCCCGATTGTTCTGTTGTACAGGCCGAGACGGTAACATGCTTCATATGCTGCGGCGATCGGAGTAGGAAGGTACTTGCGGAGCCTGCGGCACACAGCCTAACAGCGTAGTGGCACAGAAGGGTGATATGGCAGCACGGCACAGCAAAAAGCATGGCAGGCACAAAGCTCGGCATGCCGTTCCCAGCTCGAAGCCTGCCATCATCAAATCCATGTTCGTGCCCAAGGACCGCTTCTATACGGCAGTGATGCAAGGCGTGCACGACAGCATGGAACGGGAACGCAAACGCACGAGACAAGCCATGCACACGGCTGTGGCCGCCTTGGCGATTATCGTGCTCATCGGCAGCATCTGTTTTGGATGGATGGGAGCGCGCGCATCGCTACGAACGCACGAGCTGGTCCGAGTATCCACCTGTCAACAAGCCGTCATCGATATGAACAACTCATATTTCAAGGCTTCCCAGCTCAAAACGCAGGTGGATTCCGCTTTCACCAGCATGGATGCCAACTACAATCTTGACCAATTGTCGAATCTGTATGGCGAAAAAGTTGACATTCCAAGCACACTGCAGTGCTCCAACAACCCTTCCAACACCGCCGATACCGCCACAAAAGCCAAGGCTGCCTACGACAAACAGGCAACGGCATTTCAAGATGCGTTGAAGAAAACGCAATAGCAAGGACGATTTCGCCATCCGCGAACTTCCGTCAATCCGGTCAATCCAAGCAATCCGGTCAATCCAAGCAATCCAATCGGTCTAAGCAACGGGGCGAGGATCACTGGAGACCCTACGCGGAACCGACGCGGCGGAAGACTCGATCACGATGGGTTCGGTGCGACGCAACGAGATATTGGAAGATGACTGTACGGAACGCGCCTCGCGGGAAGAGGTGGCCGCATCAGCCTGCACAGGCGGAAAAGCGCCGGTTACGGGGCGAACCCGACCGGTCGCCGTAGGAATGAAACTGGGTGGAAGCGGCTGCGTGGCGGCAGTGTCTTCAGAAGAATCCTGAGAGACGGTCCGCATGGAAACTCGAGAAGCCATCGCGGCAAGGGAATCGCGCGTATCCGGCTCCTGCCGCGGGCGATCATACTCCGTCATCACGCCTCCCCTCATTGACTCACCTCTCACTGTACCGAGGGTAACGCAGCCATAATGACTTCCACATTACGAATGCGCGATATGCGCAACTCCCTTACTCAACAGCAACTTAAGCGTTCACAGTGAACGAAATCGAATCATCGTCCCTCCGAAAAACGACCTTGGACCGGTAGGATTTCAGATATGGCTGAAAGTTCCCATCCGCCCGCAGACCATTCGGCCCATTATCTTTTTCTCATCGTCGGCGCCCCGCTGGCCGCCTTCCTCATCGCGGCATCACGCGCATTCGAGACGCATGGCCTGACCATTCCGCTGGTTCGCATCACGACCGGCATCGCGGGACTGATGCTGCAAGCCATTCCGTTCATGATGCTGGGGGCGTTGATGTCGGCGGCCGTAACCACATTCGTCAGCGAATCGCTGATCCGCCGCCATATTCCACACTCGACATTCGGTGGCCTCGCAACCGGCCTGCTCACAGGATTATGCCTGCCAGTATGCGACTGCATGGTAGTGCCCACCTTCGCAAGCATCGTACGCAAACGCATGCCATTGCCCTGCGCGGTCACGTTTCTGACCGCCGTACCGGTCACGAATCCCATAGCGATATGGTCCACCTGGTATGCGTTTCCCGACAAACCATGGATGTTGCTCTGGCGAACGGGACTGGGCATGATAATAGCCATGACGGTCGGCGCATCGTTCGCGCTATGGCCGCCGAAAAGCTCCGCCACCGCCACGAATTACGCGAACCGCACGGATTACGCGGATTATGCGATAAAGAATCGCACCGCATGCACGCGGCATGCAGATGACGCCTGCTGCAGCACCGGCCTCGGCGACGATGCCCGTAAGATGACGGACGACCCGCCGACCATCCGTTTTCTACGCTGCACACACCACGATTTTCTACACATGATGCCAATCCTGCTGTTCAGCGCCATCATCGCCTCCCTGGCGCGCACATATATACGTCCATCGGCAAACGGTCTCGACACATCCACACTGGCAAGCATCCTCGCGATCATCCTGGCGATGGGGCTGGCGTTTCTCTGCTCACTATGCTCATCCTCCGACGCCGTAATTACCTCAAGCATGGTAGGCGTACTACCGCAATCGGCATTGATCGCATTCCTGACATTCGGCCCGGTGCTGGATCTGAAGAACACGCTGATGCTCATTTCGGCATGCCGGCCACGTTTCGTCATCAGATTCATCGGCACGTTCGCCATTGCCTGCTTCACCGCCGTCTGCATCGCGCAATACTGGATGCCCGGAGCCTGACATGCGCAGCCGGCCATCACTCCCCAACCGAATCGAAGGACTCTGCTTCGCGGCGCTCGCATCGGCCATCGCATACAGCGTGGCCAGCGGCGCATACGTTTCGCTGGCCACGCCACGTTCGAAACCGTATCTGATCATCGCCGTCATCGCATTGTCGATTCTGGCTGCCGCCGCATGGCTGGGCCTGTTCCATGCCACCGAACGGTCGGCATTCCGCTGGCTGGTCGCGTTGATCATCCCGGCACTGCTAATCACCATACCGTTCCAGCAGGCGGGCGGCAGCACCGGTTTCGACATCTACGCAGGCGGACGGGCCATCGCCATTCCCCGCAACGTGTACGCGGCGGACGGCGCACGGCATCTGCACGGATTGGATGACACCCGTAGAACCATCACCGTACGCAACGACGAATTCGGCTCATGGTTCGAACACATCGACCACAATCCGCAATCCTACGTCGGTTACCGTATCCGCATCACCGGTTTCGTCAGCAAACCGTCCACGCTCGACACCGACGAATTCCAGATATCCCGCCAGTTCATGAGCTGCTGCATCTTGGACATGACACCATTCGGATTCACCGCCGTCACCGCAAAAGCCGCCAAACTGCACGAATATGACTGGGTGACCATCGACGCCACGATCGAACAGGGCACGTACGGCACCAGTGGGCATGAACGGCAGGGTCTGATATTGCAGGTCTCCTCATTGCAGCAGGCCGCGAACGCCCCTACCGGCTATTTTTACTGGCAATGAGTTCGGAGGATGGCCCCTCACTCATACTTATGCTTCGACTCGTTATCTTTGACGTTCCAATCCCTAATCGCATTGAATGCGCAATATCCGGAGACGAACACCAGACATAGGGAGAGAATGATCGTCGCATAGGAGAACAATGTTCCATCCTCGTTTGCTTCGATTACGGACTGAACCAGCCAAATAATGCAGGAAGCACTGGTAATCGCATAGAGACGTGCGCGGCCGGAGGTGGTGAGTTTCATCATGGTTTCCTTTTTCAAGATATGCGTTCTTCCGAAAGCCGATGTTTTTTCAGGACGTTGCAGGACAAGCGAGATATGGGAAAGTCGGATCCGCCTTGCATACGGACGGATCCGACAGATTCTTCGGCACTATGACTTCAGCTCTTCTTGCGCTTCGACATGATGTCGACCGCGACGGCTCCCAGGAGCACCAGACCCTTGATGGTCTTCACGATTGCGGTATCGACACCCATGATGGACAGGCCTTGGTTGATGACGCCCATCACGAAGGCGCCGACAACGGCACCGGGGATGGTGCCGATGCCACCGGTTACCGCAGTACCGCCAATGAAGCAGGCCGCGATGGCGTCCATCTCGAATTCCATACCGGCTTGCGCGGTCGCGGAAGCCAGTCTGGAGAGCATGCACACTGCCGCGACCGCGGATAGGAAGCCCATATGGACGAACAGGGTGAAATCCACACGCTTGGTATTGATGCCGGACAGCTCAGCCGCCTTACGATTGCCACCGACCGCATACACATGACGACCGAACACGGTCTTGGTCAAGATGAAGTTGTAAATCAACACCAGTACGCCGACGATGACGAGCATAACCGGAGTGCCACCCTGGTCCGCATTTCCGGAGGAGGAAAGCAGGTAGGTGACGAAGCCGATGGCAAGAGCCGCGATGACGATCTTGATGATGGTCAGGCTCATCGGTTCGGCCACAAGACCGACCCTCTCCGCACGAGCGCGTTTGCGCAATTGGCTCCACGCGAACGCCGCAATGCACAGGATGCCCAAGACGATGGTCAGACCATCAAACGGCCCCCACCATCCGAGTACGTTCGGCAGGTAATTACGTGCGATGCCACGGAAGGATTCAGAGGTGATCGGCACGGATTCGCCGACGATGACGGTGGCGAGGCCTCGGAAAATCAGCATGCCGGCCAATGTGGTGATGAAGCCCGGAATACCGACATAGGCGACCCAGAAACCCTGCCAGACGCCGACGATGAGTCCCACGGCAAGGGAGATGACGATGGCAAGACCCCAATTGACCCCCTGTCGTTCCATCAGCAACGCACAGACGCCGCCGATGAAAGCCACGAGCGAACCGACCGAAAGATCGATGTGGGTCGCAATGATGACCATTACCATGCCTATGGCCAGAATGATCACATATGCGTTCTGTTGAATCAGCGATACGAAACTGTTCGGTTTAAGCAGGACGCCACCTGTCAGAATCTGGAATACGATGACGATAACGAGCAATGCCCCTACAATGCCGTATTGTCGTGCGTTGTTGGCGATGGTGGCGAGCAGGCCGCCGGTTTTGTTCTTCGTCGCTGCTGGTGTCGCGGTCCTTGCGCTCATCGTGCAGCCACCTCCCTTTCTTTGGTCATGCCCCGCATGAGATACTCCTGTGTGAATCCTTGTTTTCCGACGTTATCGGTCACAACGCCTTGGCTGACCGTGTAAATGCGGTCGCAGATGCCAATCAGCTCGGGCAATTCTGATGAAATGACGATTATCGCCTTGCCGGCATCGGCCAACTGGTCGATGATTTCGTAGATTTCGTATTTCGCACCGACGTCGATGCCTCGCGTAGGCTCGTCGAGAATCAGGATGTCGGGATCTGCGATCACCCATTTCGCGAGCACTACTTTCTGTTGGTTTCCACCTGAGAGAGTGGATACCTGGACGTCGATGTCATGGCATTTGATGTTGAAATCCCTGCGGTACTGGCTGACTTCCTTACGTTCGATGTTGTCATCCATGATGCCGTGTCTACTCAGCTTCCGCAGCGATGCGAGGGATGCGTTCTCTCGGATGTTCTGCAGAAGGTTGAGTCCGTACACCTTGCGATCCTCAGTGGCATATGCCAGTCCTGCATCAATCGCCGACTGGACGTCGGACAGGTCCGTTCTCTTGCCTTTGATGTAGATCTCACCGGAAATGTTGGAACCGTAGGAGCGGCCGAACACGCTCATGGCAAGTTCAGTACGGCCTGCGCCCATGAGTCCGGCCAATCCGACGATTTCGCCGGCATGCACGGAAATATTCGCATGATCGACAATGACGCGGTGTGGATCGAGCGGGTGGTGAACCGTCCAATTCTCCAGCCTCAGATATTCCTCACCTGGAATATTCGAGGTGTGGTCCGGGTAAAGATTGGTGAGTTCACGGCCGACCATCTTGCGGATAAGTTCGTCCTGGTCGAGCGGCGTCTCCTTGGTGACGTACATTTGACCGACGGTCGATCCGTCTCGGATGACGGTCACATTGTCGGCGACTGCCGCGACCTCGTTGAGCTTGTGCGTGATGATGATGCTGGTTACGCCCTGTTCATCACGTAATTGCCGTACCAGATCCAGCAGGTGCGCGGAATCCTCATCATTCAATGCCGCGGTCGGTTCATCGAGAATCAGGAGTTTCACGTTCTTGGATAGTGCCTTGGCAATCTCCACCAGTTGCTGTTTCCCTACGCCGATATCCGCGATCCTGGAGTCGGAATCTTCCGGCAGTCCGACTCGTTCCAGCAGGCGGGCAGCCTGCGCACGGGTCTCGTCCCAGTCGATTACTCCGCCCTTGGCCCGTTCGTTGCCGATGAAGATGTTCTCGGCGATGGACTGGAATGGACTCAATGCGAGTTCCTGATGGATGATCACGATTCCGTCCGCTTCGGAATCATTGACGGTACGGTATTTGCATTCCTTGCCGTCGAACATGATTCTGCCGCCGTAACTGCCGTAGGGATACACTCCGGAGAGAACGTTCATCAGTGTCGATTTCCCGGCACCGTTCTCACCGCAGATGGCATGTATCTCTCCACGTTCGACGGAAAGATTCACATCGGTAAGGGCCTTAACCGGTCCAAACGTCTTGGTGATGCTTTCCATCGTCAGAATGGTGTCTCTTTCAGACATGTCACCACTTCCTCATAATGATTTGGATGGGTGTGCGGCCGCATGCTCGATGGGCCGCACTTCCCTTATCGGTTGGCCGGTCACTTGGTCAGCTCGTCGAAACGCTCTTGGGTGATGTATTCGGCCTTGACCAAATCGGACAGGTTATCCTTGGTGATGCTCCGTGGATCGAGCAGCTTGGACGGCACGTCGATGGTATTGTTGTTGAACTTGCCGTTGATGCCGGAAACATCCTTGCCTTCGGCGATTTCGATGATCATGTCGTATACCGCATCGGCCAGCTTGTTGACGTCCTTGAATACGGTTTCGCCCTGCTTGCCCTTGGAGATGTTCGCCACGGCGATCTCCATGGCATCCTGACCGGTGATATACGGCCAGGAATCCGTGCCGGGCTTCATGTCAGGGCGCTTGGATTCGATGGCGTTGATTACGCCTTGGGTGATGCCGTCATAAGGAGAAAGCACCGCATCAAGCTTCTCGCCATGCGCATAGGTGGAATCCAGAATGGATTCCATGTCCTTCTGGGCCTGTTCAGTCTTCCAGGATTGCACGGAAATGGATTGCCAGTCATCAACCTTGAAATCCTTCGTCACACCTTGACCGTGGTTGGAAGGAGAGACCAGCGCCCCGGATGCGAAGTAGGGCTGTAGAAGCTCCCATGCCCCCTTGAAGAAGTATTTCGCGTTGTTGTCGTCTGGGGATCCGGTGAACAGTTCGATATTGAACGGACCTTTGGCGCCATCCTTCAGGCCCAGCTTCTCAATCAAATAGGTGGCCTCGAGCACGCCGACCTGTTCAAGCTGGAAAGTGGCGTAGTAGTCCACGGCTTTGGTGTTCATGATGAGGCGGTCGTAGGCGATGACCTTCGCGCCCGCATCGTGGGCTTTTTCAACCGCCGGGCCAACCGCGGTGCCGTCTTTGGAAGCGACCACGACGAGCTTCGCGTTATTGTTGACCATGTTCTCGATATCCGCGTTCTGCTGAGCCGGCTTGTCATCGGCGAACGACAGGATGACTTTGTACCCGGCCTTTTCGAGCTTGGTTTTCAGGTTGTTGCCGTCCTTGTTCCATCGCTCTTCGGATTTCGTAGGCATCGAGATGCCGATGGTGTCACCCTTGGCGATGGCATCATCCGAGCTGCCCGTCGACTGCCCTCCTCGAGCACCGCCGCACGCGGCCAAGCCAGCGCACATCGCCACACCCGCCAACAGTGCCACGACCTTCTTCGTGAATCTCATAGAGTCTCCTTCGACATTACGGGCGGGCCACTTCGCCCGTCCATATCCGTGGACTTTTCCGCGGATTCCCTAAGCATACATGATTGCGTTCAGTTGTCAAACTCAATATAAAGGTTTCAGAAATCTTGAGTTCGTTTGTTGAATTTAGCTGGTTGGCGCCGAATCACCTGTCAAACAGCCGGAACAGCGTCTTTCGGTTTCCTCGGAAAAGCGCCAATTCATTACTACGGACACCGCCATGCGTTAAGCTAGCTTTCATGGCAAGACGAACGAACGGATCGCAAACATCTTTGCGCAGAGCGAACAAAGCGAATTTATTGGAGTCCATTCATAAATTCGGCGCGATGACGCAAATCGAACTTGCCGAAATCACCGGACTATCGACGGGAACCGTCTCCACCCAAGTGCATCAGTTGGTGGAAGAAGGCAAACTGGAAACCCATAACACCATACGCAACGGGCGTAGGGCAACGCTGGTCGCCCTGTCACACGATCAGGGATTGGGAGTCGGCCTGTCCATCACCCGACGTGATCTGTTCCTAGTCATCATCGACTACTCAAAAGACATCATTGCGGAGCACAGACTGCCGCTCCCGCCGAAACACAAAGCCGACACGACGCTGGAGCGAGCGATTCGGCTCATCAACGAAACACTCGAGAACGCAGGAACAGATGCCGGTGAAATCGTAGGCATCGGCGTCGCACTGGGAGCGCCCGTTGATTTTCACGCCCAAACGGCCGCAATACCGGGCATTCTTCCCGGCTGGGACGGCATTGACATCCGCACTCCCCTGACCACGGCGTTCCATGTGCCGGTTATGGTCGACAATGATGCAAACGCAGCCGCCATCTGCGAAGCCCGGATGGGCGTCGCATTGGGCAAGCAGAATTTTGTGTATATCGGCACCAACGATGGCGTCGGATCAGGCATCATGGTCAATGGGGACATCATGCATGGCGTAACCGGACTTGCGGGTGAAATCGGCCACATCCAAGTGGACCCGCTGGGCAGCATATGTTCCTGCGGAAACCGCGGTTGCCTCAACACCATCGTCGACGAGGCACGTCTCGTCTCGTTGCTTAGCGTCACGCACGGCAACATGACCATGGAAGATCTGGTGCAGACAGCCAATGCCGGTGACCCAGGCTGTCGTCGCGTCATTGCGGACGCCGCAGTACGCATCGGAACCGTTGCCAGCGATTTATGCATCTCCGTGGATCCGGAAATGGTCGTCGTCGGAGGCAGTCTCGCCATGTCCGGAGACACATTCATTGAGCCATTTTCCGAAACATTGCAACGACTATTATTCCCAAACGCACTTACCCCAATCCAAGTTCTTGCAGCACAATACCCAGATAGCGGTTCGGCCCTCGGTGCTGCCATAATGGTCATCGAACTTGCTGAAAAGAAGAAGCTGCTTCAAGGCTGAAGCAGAGTCGACAGGGAGAATTGATGAAAGACACCACACCGTTGTTGGAGATTCGGGACGTTTCCATACGCTTTGAATTCGTCGAAGCCCTCAAATCCGTCAACCTGACAATCGGTCATCAGGAAGTCGTCGCTCTTGTCGGAGACAACGGAGCAGGCAAGTCAACACTGGTGAAAATCATCGCAGGCCTCTATCAGCCATCCACCGGAAGCTTGCGCGTCCGCGGCCAGGAAACGAGAATCAGCGACATCCGCAACGCCAACGCCCTAGGCATAGCATCGGTCTTCCAAGACAATGAGTTTTGCGAGAATCTTAGCGTCGCGGCCAATCTTTTCCTCGGCAAGGAACTTCGTACCAACTATGGAATTCGCGATGAGAACTCCATGCACGTGAGAGCCCGAGCCGTTCTCAACACCCTATCGTCCTCCATTCAAGTCAGTAGACCGATATCCAGTCTTTCCATGGGACAACGACGGACCGTCGCAATCGCAAAGACACTGCTCAATAACCCCGATCTCATTCTGCTTGACGAGCCGACCGATTCACTATCCATCATCCAAACAGCTGAGGTGCTGGAATACATCAGACGACTGCGCGCAGAAGGGCGATCGGTCGTCATGGTATGCCATGACCTACCGGACGTATTCGCCATTGCAGATCGCATTGCGGTATTACGCCAAGGACGGATCATCGCAGTCCACAACGCCAGCGAAACCAGCTACGAACAGATTCTTGCGGAGATAGCCGGCATCCCGAACGTAGACGATCATGAAAATACCGATGTCGAAAGGCCACTACCGCATGGCGATCGCAACCCAAGAAGAGGACTGATCAAACGTCGGACCGAGCAAAGTGGACTACCCGCATAAGGCCGAATACCCATCAGCCACAGCACCATAATTCATTGCCGTTAACGTATGAGACGAAGGGGTTGCCGACGGGCAGGCATCAGATCCACTCCGGTTCTCCTCACCGCACGGCGTGGCCGTCGCACCATACGTGCCGTATGGTCCAGTCTTCCGGATCGAGTAGCAGAACATCCGCCGCATAGCCTGGCGCAAGCAGGCCGAGTGGTCGCCCAGTAACACGGTTCGGCTTGTCGTAACCGAATGCCCTGGCCGGAGTCAATGTGGCCGCTTCGACGGCATCCGGTGCGCTGATGCCCAATCTCAGCACGGCACGCCGCACAGCCTGCTCCAGCACCAGGGTCGAGCCGGCGATGGCATCATTGGACATCAGTCGCGCATGCCCATCGACGACATCCACATCCAACGCTCCGAGTAGATAACGACCGTCCGGACAGCCGGTGGCGGCCATAGCGTCGGTGACGAAGGCAATGCGATGCGGCGCGAAGCCGAACCCGAGCTTCACCATCGGATCGCTCACATGGAAGCCGTCGTTGATCAACTCGATGGTGACCCGTGGATCCTCCACAGCCGCTGGAATGGGACCGGGCCTTCGGTGATGCAATCCATTCATGGCGTTGAACATATGCGTCATGATGCCTGCACCGGCGGCGAAGCCTTGACGCGCAGTCTCATAATCGGCGTCGCAATGGCCGATTGCCGGAACCACGCCGGCATCGGCGAATCGACGGATCGCGCTGATGCCGTGGGGCAGCTCCGGAGCGATGGTGATCTGCCTCAGGCAGCCATCCGCGGCCCGCAGTATGTCATCCACCAAGCCATCGACGGGATCGCACAGGCACTCCGGATTATGGGCACCCTTGCGCAACGCCGCAAGGAACGGTCCTTCGAGATGCACGCCGAGAATGTCGGAGCGCATGTCCGTCTGCCCGCGGATTGTGCGTAGATTGTCACAGATCGTATCAAACGGGTTGGTAATCAGGCTGAGCACCTGCCGCGTGGTGCCGTGCGACAGGTGGCCCGCACGCGCGAGTTCGATTCCTTCCGCACCATCGTCAAACGATGTACCCCATGCGCCATGGGCGTGGATATCCACGTACCCTGGAGTCATGATGGCGCCCGAGGCGTCCATGACCGCAGTGTCCGGAATGTTGAGATTACGGCAAGCGGTTTCACAATCATCGTCAGAGGTGCCCACGGCGACAAGCGATTCGCCATCCGACACGACCCAAGCATGATCCCACACCCCTCGGGCGTCGACTTTCCGCGCATTGCGAATGGCGAACGGTTCACCGTCTCGAAGAAAGGAACGCGCAATCCGCCGTGCGAAGTCCTGTCTCTGCCTTGGCTGCTCCATGTCTGACGCTCCTTGCATTGAGGGAAGGGAACCTCTCATCATGCGCAGGAAAGGGTCCCTGACGGGTGGCCGGTTCAGCCCTGATGTTCCGCCGGCTGGCTCATGGGTATAAGCGTACCGGCAGTGGTCCTTGCGGCGCAGTCGGCTTGCGGCGTCGATGGTAGCGTCGATGGTGACGTGACGCTACTCAAGTCCCTTGCGCTCCTTGACAAGGATTACGGAACAATACATGGCTACGCAGAAGTTTATTATGCAAGTCACCGCTGGTGCCAACTGTATGAATCGCTGGTTGTAAAAGTCAAAAACATCAGAGTCCAAGAGGTTTGCGCATATATCGAAAAACAGGTTTGAAGTGAGCGTCAGTGCGGCACTTGCAAAAAACAGTATCCAGATGATGGATAATCGTAATATGAAAATCTCCTTGCTCTTTGGACAAACATTTTTTGAAAACAACAAGAAAATCCAAGAAATTACGGTGAATACAACACCGACCAAATAAAGCAGGCCAGGAATTTCGTCATACATGGTGCTATCCTCACTCCAGTTGCGGGTTATCTCGCTTATTGATGTTCTAGAAGACTCAAGGTTGTATGGTGTTTTGAGATTGCCGTACTTGGCGTGGCAGTCAAATTGGCCTTCCACGTCGAAGGCACCGGATGTTCCCGTACACCTACACTCAGTATAGGGGCATCAACGTTATATGAGACTCTACTAAGCTGTGGGTGGTACGCGATTGGGCATCCTGACTTCACCCCACCCAAAACGCCACCGATATCGGCATCTCGCAAGGCACTCCAGGCACCGGACGGCAATGCGACGCATAGCCCAAATCGGTTGGAGTCGTTGGAAGAGCCGTTTTTCAGTATAAGAAAAGGGTTTTCAGATTGCTCTGAAAACCCTGCCGGCGGAAAATACGAGGTCCCGCACTAAAGTCGCCTAAGCCTAATAACAGCAAGATCTTCAATAATTCCAAAGTCGGTGCACCATCCAATTCACCATTGCTACATTCCACACGTTTCTACACGTACATTTTTACGCTTTTACACTTTATCCGGGGATGAAAGTGCTGCATCCTTGGAAAATAAGGGAAGCGGCCTACACTTTATACTTTTCCAAAGTTGTCTATCATAGCCTTATTTGTACACTTATCAGCGATTGCATCGAGAATTTCCCGGAGCCTCTTCCTCGGGCATTGAGCGATGTGCAGCAGAACCGTTTCATGGAGACCCAAAAGTAGATCGGAGCGAAGCTGAGGGCTTTTGGGGCGGCAGCATCTTACCCCCACTCCGTGCATAGCAGGTGGACTCATACGCAGACAAGTAAGACAAACATCTTTTTCCATCTCGGACAATGACGCCAGGTGGCATTCCCCATCATCAATCCATATCGACAATTCCGTGAGCTTAAGGAGGTACCGCCGCCACGTTCATCCACTGCCATATCTTTTGGCCGCGAGTCCCATGGCCCGGTGGATTTCACTACCTCTAGCCCCCAGTCTCGCAGGCACTCCATGAAAACGGTTTAGGTTTATTTAAGCCGGTGAACCGATATGGTGACTTCATTCCTCCAAAAGCCCTTATTTTCCAAAGAAGGTTTATTTATGGCGATGCCGACGCACCATCCAGATGTATGAACAATCAATTCCCAAGATCCGTTGCGGATGCCACCCAGTCCCACGATTCCCGACATCATCCCGTCATGGAACGGCATATACGGCGTCAGGTGCACCTGCCGGTGCCAATCGACAAAGAACGGAGATCTTATTTAAGCCGGTGGGTCTATCCACTGGCCAAAAAGCGGAAAACTTTGATTTTCCGCGATTCGTTTATTTAAGGCAGTGCCGCCGCTCCGTCCGGAAGCATGGCCATCAATCCCTGAGAACTGTCGTGGGCATGCGCGCCAAGATCCCCTATTCCCCGCCATCGCCGTTCCTGGAACGGTGAATTCGGCGCCGGACTCATTCCGCCGGCACCGACCGCCGGCGAAAGGTATTTTATTTAAGCTGGTAGGCTTATCCATAGGCCAAAAACGCGAAGAACGTTGATTTTCCGCGGTTTGTTTATTTAAGGCAAAAGGAACGTGATGACTGGAGACATCGATAGGCTCAGGCAATACCTGGCCGAGAACGAATCAAGACAGCTGGAATTCAAGCGCGCGACGACGCAGTTCGATTCCGCCAAGTTGATGCGTTATTGCTGCGCGCTGAGCTGCGAAGGCGGCGGCAAGATGGTCTTCGGCGTGTCCGATGACAAGCAGGTCGTCGGCACGCAGGCCTTCGCCGATCCCGCCAAGACGGAACGCGATATCTACAACCGCATCGGACTGCGTTGCACATTCGAGACGTTGCAAGCCGACGGCAAGCGTGTGCTCATTCTCCACATCCCCCGTTCGGTCGTCGGCCATCCGACATCCTACGAAGGACAGTACTGGATGCGCAGTGGCGAATCCCTTGAGCCTATGAGCCCCGAACGGCTCAGGGAACTGCTTAACGAGGGCGTGCCGAGCTATCTGGACGAGAACGAGCCCGGCACCCATTCCTGGGATGAGATCAAGCTGCTGTTGGCTGTGGAAAGATACTACGAGCTTATCGGATCGCGCATGCCAGGAGAGGAAACGCAGATCAGGGATTTCCTCAGGATGCATTTCGTGGAACGCACGGCCTTCGACGCCTCGTTGTTCTACATACGCAGGCTGGGAGCCATCACCTTGGCACGCTCACTCAACGATTTCCCGGATGTCGAGCATCACACGATCCGCGTCATGCGGCTGCGCGGCACATCCATCGCGGATATGGTGTTCGACCGTGTGTACAGCAAAGGGTACGCGGTGGTGTTCGATGATGTCATCGAACAGATCAATGCCTTGCTGCCCGTGGACGAGGATTTCGCAGGCGGGCTGCGTGACGAGCAGCGCGATTTCTCCCCCATTGCGGTCCGCGAGATCGTCGCCAACGCTTGCGTGCATCAAGACTTCACGGAGCATGGCGGAATCGACATCACCATCTCCTCCCAGCGTATCACCGTGTCGAATCCGGGAATTCCCCAGATACCGACCAATCGTTTCGTCGACGAGGTGTACGAGCGCAACGAAAGTCTGTCCGAGGCGCTGCGAATCCTCCGTATTTGCGAGAAAAGGGGAAGCGGCATCGACCGGGCTCTGGAAAACATCGAGAAACAGCAGACCGACGCGCCGGAATTCATCGTCAAGACACGCAGCACCACCGTCGAGCTGCGCAAAGGACGTTTCGAGGACATGGGCATGAAAGAACGTGTCAACGCCGCATATCTGCACTGTTGCCTCCAAACGGCCAAAGGAGGCTTCCTGACCAATTCCTCGCTCAGGGAACGGTTCGGTTTACCCAAAGCGAAGACGGCGGTGACCTCCCAAGTCATCGCCGCCGCAGTTGATACCGGTCTTATCTTCTTGGATCCCGCCACGAAAGGCTCGCGCCGGACAGCACGGTACCTGCCGTTCTATCACAGTAATCAACACTGCAGGCAAGGCCTTTGAGTTTCAGACTGACATTACCCGGCAGAATGAATCTGAGCACTCTAGAGTGCTCAGAAGCGCATGGGAAACATACGGCTTCAAGCGTTTCCAAATAGATGTCGAGCAATTTACCATTCTTCGGAATCCCCTGTGTCCTGCTTGTTGCCTCGTCGGCGAACTCAAGGCCGTGAGTACTCATACTCCGTGATTCGCACGGTTATGGAGACGTCCTACACCGGACTTTGGCTATGCTGTGCGGGGGAGCAAAGAGCAAAATGATTATCATGACAATGAGAACGACAAAGACGAGACATGACATCAGTATTTCCAATGTTCGTCTTTTCAATTACCGACTCGATATAGAGGCAAGAAGATCAGTCCATATTGATGTCTGAATTGTTTTCGGGATGTCCCATGCCAGCGGGTGATAAGTAGGGCTGAGCCTCTTTCATCGTTGGGACTTGCCCCATCCATAGGGGCAAAGCATTGAATCCAAAACGAATCCTATGCAGAGAAGAAAGTGTTATTTTTTACCGAATGACACCCCTCAGACACACATTTTGGCCTATAACCCGAAAAAGCCGTTCTCAGCAAAAGAAAAGGGCTTTCAGATTGCTCTGAAAGCCCTACCGGCGGAGAATACGAGATTCTGTGCAGAATGCGAGAAAAGCCTTATTTTCCGCCAGTTTTCGAGACTGCAAGGTGACGACGCCACGGTAATTCCCACTGTTTATACGGTCCAACATGCCCCTTCTAGTAGTGCTACAGTTAATTCCACGATCATTCCGATCGTCGTCTGCATGACGTTAAAGCAATTACCCATGGCAAGGTCTGCCTTGCAGGAAGAAAGATTATCATGTCAGCAACGGTCGCTCCTTGGAATTTGGAACCTATCTCCGTGACTATTGCCGAGGCCACCCGTCTTCTAGGCTTCAAAGACTCCAAAACTGTCTACAACCTCATTTATCAGGGAAAGATCAAAGCCCGCAAGGTCGGGCGAGTATATCTTGTCTCCTACGCGTCCCTCAAAAAACTCATTGAAGGCTAAGTATCCGTACTTGGAAAACGTGAGGTCACGTCAACGGGAATTGACGCGACCTCAAAGAACCCATATCCATACGCGCTGCCGCTTGAAAACCGGCGCGAGATACAAAGGACCTTACAATGCTTGATTATAGCGACGTACGCCCGGAGAGGGGCGAA
>SKEZ01000096.1_pt1 | contig 30549 bp, 29 predicted proteins | sample 4843881 | NCBI WGS metagenome assembly SKEZ01 (sample SAMN11008796, study PRJNA524170) | human gut metagenome | isolation source: fecal sample from pouch patient p1, p46 | place: Israel: Tel-Aviv | reverse complement strand
GGCTCTTAGTGAGGTACGCCAAAAAATTTATATTTCAACAAAAACGATGGCAACGACAGTAACGGATTTTTGGAAGGATTTAGAAACAAGTTTATCGTTATTAAAGACAGATTACATTGATATTTATCAATTTCATAATCCGTCGTTTTGTCCTAAGCCAGGGGATGGATCAGGTTTATATGAAGCTATGCTAGAGGCTAAGAAACAAGGAAAAATTAGATATATTGGTTTAACCAATCATCGTTTACATGTAGCAAGAGAAGCTGTTGAGTGTGGTTTATATGATACTTTACAATTTCCTTTTAGTTATTTGGCTTCAAAAAAGGAAGAGGAACTAGTTGATTTATGTAAAGAAAAAGATGTTGGTTTTATTTGTATGAAGGCTTTGTCAGGTGGTTTAATAGACCGTTCTGATGCGGCATATGCGTATTTAGCGCAGTTTGATAATACATTGCCGATTTGGGGAATTCAAAAAGAATCAGAGTTAGATGAATTTATTGAGTATAATGATAATCCACCAATTATGAGTGAAGAAATCAAAGCGATAATTGCTCATGATCAAAAAGAGTTATCTGGTGAATTTTGTCGGGGTTGCGGATATTGTATGCCATGTCCAATGGGAATAGAAATTAATCAGTGTGCTCGAATGTCTTTGATGTTACGACGAGCTCCTAGTGCAGGCTGGTTGTCAGAACATTGGCAAGAAGAAATGAAAAAAATAGAAAATTGTATTAATTGTGGCAAATGTATGTCGCATTGTCCGTATGGATTAAATACACCTGAATTGTTGAAAAAAAATTATGAAGATTATAAAACATTTTTTAAATAATTAGATATACGATTCCTAGTTAAAACTAGGAATTTTTTAACCAATATTAGAACTATCTTATGTTATAATGAAATCAAAGTGCTTAAAGAAAGGAGAAATTAATGCGTGAGATAGATCGTTTAGTCGAAGAAATCCGTCATTTACAGTTTGATGATATCGAGAAAATGTATCAAAAATGTTTGCAGTTAAAAGAAATAGCACTAGAACAAAAAGATGATTACATATTATGTTTAGCTAGTAATTACATAATCGATTACTATTATTCTTGTAAATCGCAACAAGAAACAGTTAAATTAGCGAATGAGATGTTGGCTCTAAATGAAGAAAAAGGGTATCCAGATTTATTGATGCAGGCTTACAACCTATATGCTATTGCAGTATGTAATAATGATTATTCTCTTGCTACTGGTTTTTATCTCAAAGGATTGAAGTTAGCTGAGCAGTTAAATGACTGTATAATGAAAGCAAAATTTAACTGTAATTTAGGAGATGTTTTTGTTAATTTAGGTCAATTTGATTTAGCGTTACCTTATTTTTTAGAATCGCTTGAACAGATCAAAAAGATTTCTCCTAAACTGCCGGAATATAAAATAAAACGTTTTGTGTTATGTTATCTTATTATAATTTATTGTGAAAAAAGAAGATTGGATCAAGCGATTGCTCTAATGGAAGAAAATAAGGATTTATTTAATGATACTTCATTTGATCCGATTGATCGGTTATGGCAAGCATTAAAAGCATTAATTTGCTATGGGCATGGTGATGTAGCAAAAGCTTTAGAGTTTATTGATAATATATTAGGGAATGAGATTCATGGTTTTCGTGCAAATGAAGCAATTTATTTTATTCATCATATTTTATTGTATATTACTTTTGCAATCAAGGATAAGGAGCGGACAAAATGTCTTTATCTTTTATTAAAGGAGAATGATTTTGGTAAAACTGGAATGCGTTATCAAATTGAAATGTTAGAAATGAAGATAAAGTATTGTATTGTTTTTGAAGAAAAAGAACAGTTGCCTAAATTATATGAACAATATTATTATTTGATGCATGAAAATCAAAAAGAAAGTATTGATTTTTGTTTAAATAGTGTTTTATATAAAATTGAACTATTTAAAGCAATGGAAGAAAAAAAAGATATCGTTAAGGAGTCTAGACTAGATGATTTAACTAAGATTTATAACCGACGATATTTTCATTATAAATATAGTGAGTTTAAAAATAAAAGTCGACTATTAGGAATTATTATTTTTGATTTGGATCATTTTAAAGAATACAATGATAGTTTAGGTCATTTAACTGGTGATCAAATATTAAAGGATTTTGCTGATAGTTTACAACAAGATGATGATAGAATAATTTCTTGTCGTTTTGGCGGTGATGAATTTATTTGTATTTGTGTAGATTGTAATGAGCAAATGATAATTAGTTTTATTGAACAAGTTTATAGTAAATTTGAGTTATATGGGTATGATAAAATCACTATTTCATCTGGATATTATAATTCTTTTAGTAATTGTTTATCTAAAGAGGAATTAATTAATAATGCAGATTATTATTTATATTATGTTAAAGAGAATGGAAAGAATGGATACTATGGCTTTTCAATTGAGTGATTGTTTAGACTCGACAGTTAGTAATTTTAATGTATAATATAGTTGAATTAGGAAGATGATAATCTTCCTTTAATATTGCAAGTTGAGGTAGAAAATGAGTATATTAAGTGTGGAAAATGTCAGTCATGATTTTGGTGGAAGAACTATTTTAGAAAATGCAAGTTTTAGATTATTAAATGGCGAACATATTGGTTTAGTAGGTGCTAATGGTGAGGGGAAATCTACTTTTTTAAATATTATTACTGGTAAGATTGCTCCGGATTCAGGAAAGATTGAATGGTGTAAAAGAATTTCAACAGGTTATTTAGACCAACACACAGCTTTACACCCAGGAAAAACTATATATGAAACATTACAAGATGCTTTTAAATATTATTATGATCTAGAAGCGGAGATGTTATCGATGTATGAACAAATGGCTGATTGTGATGATGAAACGATGAATCAGTTGATGGAAGAAGTTGGTGAAATTCAAGAAATTTTAGATCATGGCGGGTTTTATACAATTGATGTTAAAATCAAAGAAGTTGCAGGTGGTCTAGGGTTGAATGATATTGGTTTAGATAAACCGGTTGATGCGCTATCTGGTGGGCAACGTTCAAAAGTTTTACTAACTAAATTATTATTAGAGAATCCAATGATTTTAATTCTTGATGAACCAACTAACTATTTAGATGAGCAGCATATCAATTGGTTAATCAATTTTTTAAAGAATTATGATAATGCTTTTATTTTAGTCAGTCATGATGTTAGTTTTTTAAATCAAGTTATTAATATTATTTATCATTTAGAAGATGGTGTATTGACTCGTTATAAAGGTGATTATGACTACTATTTACAACAAGTTGAATTGAAAAAACGTCAGTTAGCTGCTGATTATCAAAAGCAGCAAAAAGAAATTGCTGATCTTGAAGATTTTATCGCACGTAATAAAGCACGGGTAGCTACTCGTAATATGGCTAGTTCACGACAAAAGAAATTAGATAAGATGAATCTTATTTCTAAACCAAAGGAAAAAATAAAACCGACTTTTTCTTTTATAGAAGCTAGAACACCAGGTAAAGTATTATTTGATTGTAAGGATTTAGTGATTGGATATGATAGTCCTTTAACGAAAGAAATGAATCTTGTTTTTGAAAGAAATAAGAAAGTTGCTATTAAAGGTGTCAATGGTTTGGGAAAGACAACTCTACTAAAGACGCTGATTGGGATGCAAAAACCTTATAGTGGAACAGTAGAAAAAGATCCATTTGTTGAAATTGGTTTTTTTAAACAAGAAGAATCTGCAGTTTCCCAAACTGCATTAGACTATTTGTGGGAGGAATTTCCAGATCGAAACAATGGTGAGATTAGAGCTATGTTAGCTAAGTGTGGTTTAACAACTGATCATATTGAATCTTTAATGAAAGTTTTATCGGGTGGAGAAAATGCCAAAGTTAGATTATGTAAGATTATGAATCGTGAAGCTAATGTTTTGGTGTTAGATGAACCGACAAATCATTTGGACGTTGATGCTAAAGATTCTTTACAAAGCGCAATCAAGGCTTTTAAAGGAGCTGTTATTTTAGTTAGTCATGAACCGGAATTTTATTTACCAATTGTTGATGAAGTAATTAATTTAGAAGAATGCTCAACTAAGATTATTTAGAAATGTTCTTTATTTAGAACATTTTTTGTTTTAAATATTTTCACATTTTAAGGGTTGTTGACATATATTATAGTGGTGAAATATATGATAACTATTAGTGTGTGTATGATCGTAAAAGATGAGGAAATGGTATTAGAGAGAGCTTTAAAATCGGTTGAAAGGATTGCAGATGAAATAATCATTGTGGATACCGGATCGACTGATCGAACTAAAAAGATAGCATTGAAATATACTGATAAAGTATATGATTTTGTATGGTGTGATGATTTTGCTAAAGCAAGGAATTATTCATTTTCAAAGGCAACTATGGATTACTGCATGTGGTTAGACGCGGATGATATTATTTCAGATAGCGATCAAGAAGGTTTGATTAATCTTAAAAAAACTTTATCAAAAGATACTTCTGTAGTTATGATGAAATATAATGCAGAATTTGATCAGAATAATAAGCCGACATTTACGTATTATCGTGAAAGATTATTAAGAAGAAAGGATAATTTTTATTGGGAAGGATTTATACATGAAGTAATAAGTCCTAGAGGTAAGGTGCTTTATAGTGATCTTGCAATTACACATAGTAAGGTGAAAAATAGTGATGTTAATCGTAATTTAAGAATATTTAGAGAAAAATTGAATGAAGGGGTAATGTTTAGTCCACGAGAAATTTTCTATTATGCTCGGGAGCTGTTTTATCATCAATTGTATCAAGAAGCAGTAGCTGAATTTAAAAGATTTTTAAATACCAAGAAGGGATGGAAAGAAAATAACATTTCTGCCTGTCAATTTTTAGGCTATTGTTTTTACAATCTTGGTGATATGCAAGAAGCAATAACCTGGCTTTTAAATAGTCTTTGCTATGATTTGCCAAGAGCAGAGATATGCTGTGATTTAGGTAAGTATTTCTTTGAATTGAAGCAGTATGAGCAATCTATCTATTGGAGTGCAGTAGCATTATCGTGTGAGCGTGATGATACATCTGGAGCATTTATATCTCCAGATTGTTATGATTATATTCCCTATATGCAATTATGTTTATGTTATGATAAGCTAAGTAATTATAAAACAGCAAAATATTACAATGAATTGGCAGGAAAATGTAAACCAAATGATCCATCATATTTGCATAATAAATTGTATTTTAATCGTATTGAAAATGATGAATAGAAGTAAAAAAAGATTTAAAAGGGACTAATCCTTAATAAAGGAGTAAGTCCTTTTATTATAATATGATAAACTATTATTTTTTATAAGGCGTTAAGGGTATACGATTTACATATGTATCTAGTAACTTTTTTATTTAGATAATTACTTTAGAAGTTTAATGAAAAAATTAGTCTTTTATTTTTTATGAGATTATTGACACAGTAGTTATTAAAATATTTGCGTATATTATATTAGATCACATAAAGGAGGTGATAAGATGAAAGACTGTAATTATAATGGTTGTATATGGTGTCCATGTTGCCGATGCAGGCCACCAATTATTATTAGATGTCCAACCGGACCGACCGGAGCAACAGGAGCGACAGGACCAACTGGACCGACCGGAGCAACGGGAGAAGACGGAGCAACAGGAGCGACAGGACCAACTGGACCAACAGGAGCAACAGGACCAACCGGACCTACCGGAGCAACGGGAGAAGATGGAGCAACAGGTCCAACCGGACCGACTGGATCAACAGGAGCGACAGGGTCAACCGGACCGACTGGTACAAATGGTGCAAACGGAGATAGAGGACCGACAGGACCAACTGGGATAACTGGAGCAACCGGAGCAACAGGTTCAACCGGACCGACTGGATCAACAGGAGCAGCTGGAGCTTCAGCAATAATACCATTTGCATCTGGTTTACCTGTATCTTTAACAACTATTGCTGGTGGTTTAGTAGGTACCCCTGCATTTATAGGGTTTGGTAGCTCAGCACCAGGAATATCAATCATTGGTAATACAATTGATTTAACCAATCCATCTGGCACGTTAACAAACTTTGCTTTTACAATGCCAAGAGATGGAGTCATCACTTCAATCGATGTATTCTTTTCAACAACAGCAGCATTATCATTAGTGGGAAGTACAATTACGATTGAAGCAAAATTATATGAATCAATTGCTCCAAACAACACTATGACTGTAGTGCCTGGAACAACTGTAACATTAACGCCTTCACTAACAGGTGTAATTTCTATAGGAACGATTTCTAAGGGAATATTAACTGGCTTAAATATTAATGTTCCGGCGGGAACAAGATTAATGCTTGTTTTAACTGCACGGGCATCTGGATTGAGTTTAGTCAACACTGTTGCAGGTTATGTAAGCGCAGGTGTAGCAATAGACTAGCTAAAAAAGGAGTCTCTAATAACTTATAATAAAAAATATAGTTTTTGTGAAATGTAATATTTATGATTATAGGTATCCCGCAGTTAAAAAGTTCTTATTAAAATGAAGTGCACCCCAAAGTTTGATATATACTTGGAATCTTGGACATGTATATTCAAATGAAAGGGGTGCATCTTAATATGTAAAAATTATTTAAATAATTCGTTTATAAAAATATTTTTAAAATCATAAAAAGTGTTTTATAGATAAGAATATAAGACTATGTCAAGTATTATACTATTTAAATAATTACAATCAAATTAAAGGGAGTAGTTTCTATTCAATTCAGAAATTACTCCTTAATTTATATTAGTATTTAATTTATTGCAGAAATCTTTTATTTCTGCAATTGATAAGTTTGATTACACAAAGTGTTAGATAGCCGCAAAAAGTATTTTTATTTTGAATTATTAGTAATATTGGGAGTTCTCTTATAATCTAATTTTATAACAAAATATTAAATAATAGTTTTTTATTATATTATTGAGATATAAGAATTATTTTCTAGTTTTAGTATTTACATATTTTTGTGCAATTTCTTTGATTGTTTCAAATTGACCTTTAGCTGCCAGTTTGTTTAACTCTCCTCCAATGCCAATAGCATCAATACCAGCATTAAACCACTCAGCTGCATTATTTAGGTTAACACCACCAGTTACCATTAAGGAAACATACGGTAAGGGCCCTTTGATTGCGTTAATATAGTTAGGACCAAAAGCACTTCCTGGAAATAATTTGATAATTTCACAGCCATATTCCATAGCAGTAATGATTTCTTTAATGGTCATACAGCCAGGAATATAAGGAATACCATAGCGATTACAAATTATAGCAGTTTCTTGATTAAAAGCTGGTGATACTATATATTTAGCTCCAGCCATAATAGCGTTTTTTGCAGTTGGTGCATCTAAAACAGTTCCAGCACCAATTAAAACAGTATTATTATTTTGATAATCACTTGATAATTGTTTAATAATCATGTCAGCATTATTGTTAGTATAAGCAATCTCAATAGCTTTTAAATTTCCTTTAATACAAGCGGTGGCTGTTTGGTGACCTTCTTCATAACTTGTTCCTCTAATTACTGCAACTACACCTTGTTTTTTTAATTCAATAATTGTATTTGATTTAGTCATAATTTTCTCCTATCTTGATATTTCCTGTTTTGATTTTAATAAATTATTTATTTTATCAACTGATTCAAACATACTGTCACCTTTGATTGTGCATTTTAAAGTCCCGGCAGCTACTGCAAAATCAATTACTTCTTGTAAAGGTGCTTCATTTATTAATTTATATAGTGCTCCAGCAACAAAAGCATCGCCACTGCCAACACGTTCTAATAATGCCGTTTTTAAATTAATCGAGGTGTAGAACTGATCTGCAAGTAAATAACATTGATAACTATTTACTTGATTTTCATTAACATTTCTAACTGTATGGAAAATCGCTTTAAAATTAAAAACATCTTTTAGTATTTGCATTCTTTCTTGAATCATTTGAATTGTAGCATTATTGCGATTGAACATATTAGTATCATCGCTATTTATCATTAATGGTTCGATTCCAAAGCAATAGTCCGCATATTTAGCGAAAATACTAAATTGTTTTTTTGCATCTTCAATAGAAATCATTTTAGTTCGCAAATTTAAATCCATTGAAATAGTAATGTTTCGTTCCTTAGCTTCTCGAAGGAGTACATGCAGTGTAGTTCTTACTGCTGGTGAGATAGCAACAGTAATACCACTAAAATGAAAATGAGTAATATCCTGAAATAATATATCCATTTTAATATTTAAAATATCAATATCATTAATACTGGTATTTTTACGATCATAATAAACATCACTAGCTCTAATTCCATAACCATTTTCAAGATAATATAAGCCTACGCGTTCTCCCTTAAAACAAATAGTGCTAGTATCGATCTTGTTTTGTTTCATGAAACTTGCAAAACTCCTGCCAACAGAGTTGGCAGGTAATCCAGTAAATACTTTAGTAGCGATTCCCAATCCTGATAACGTTCTAGCAATGTTAATTTCACTACCACCGTAATGCATAGAAGTTAACACATTATCATTAATTTTTTCATTATTAAGAGGGGTGAATCTAATTAGTGGTTCACCAAAAAATAATATTTTTTTCATTTCTGTTTTTCCTTTCAAAAAAATGCCATCAAATGATGGCAAAATATATTACAATGTATAGTCAGCAATTATTATATTTATAAGGAGAGAGGAAATAAAAGATAATGGGATAGCTAATATACACGTAATAGCAATATTATAAAAGTGATTTAATATAAGTAGCAATTTCTTCATCTTGGCAGTTTGCAAAGAAATACTCTTGAAATTTTTCACCAGCAATTGTTTCTTTTAAGAAATCTTGATCGATTTGTTTTAAAATTGTCATCATATCGTTATGGGTAATCTGTTTTACTTCATTTAAAATACGAGCATTTCGTTGTTCTGGAACTGCACGTTCTTTTGGATATCCGCCGCCAGCAGTTTCAGCAAATAATCTTTCAAAAATTAATTTTAAATTTAATTCAGCTCCCCAGCCAAATCCTTTAGCATAAGGGATTGATAGAGCATTACCTCCATTAATTTGAGAAAATAAATAAGCATCAGTTGGTTCTGCTACTAATCCACATGTAACATTTGGGAAACTATTTAACGCTAGCATAGCCCCGCTTCCAGTACCACATCCTGTAATAACAAAATCGGCAGCTTTTGAGTTTAATAAAATGGCGGCTAATAAACCGTTTTGAACATATGTTAATTGGCTCTCATTTTCTTTACCATACATGCCATAGTTATATACCTCATAGCCTTTTTGATCAGCTACTTCTTTTAAAGTGTTATAAATAATTTCATTTTTAGCCGCTTGGCTATTTTCGTTAATTAAAGCTATTTTCATACAATACTCCTTTTTAATTATTGTGGTTGTTTACCAATATAGGCTAAGATACCACCATCTACATATAAAACATGACCATTTACAAAATCACTAGCATCACTCGCTAAAAAAATCGCAGGTCCTATCAAATCATCAGTTTTTCCCCAACGTGCCGCTGGAGTTTTAGAAATAATAAATTGATCAAATGGATGACGGCTGCCATCAGCTTGTAGTTCTCTAAGTGGAGCAGTTTGTGGAGTGGCAATATATCCTGGACCAATTCCATTACATTGAATATTAAATTCACCATATTCGGAAGCAATGTTACGTGTTAGCATTTTTAAACCGCCTTTAGCTGCCGCGTAAGCACTTACGGTCTCTCTTCCTAATTCTGACATCATTGAACAAATATTAATAATTTTTCCATGACCTTTTTTGATCATTGAAGGGATAACGGCTTTAGAAACAATAAATGGAGCATTTAAGTCTACATCAATTACTTTTCTGAAATCGCTGGCACTCATTTCACACATTGGAATTCGTTTAATAATTCCCGCATTATTTACTAAAATATCAATTGCTCCAACTTCTTGTTCGATTTTTTTAACCATTTCATTAACAGCAATTTCATTGGTGACATCACAGACATATCCATAAGCTGTTATTCCTGCTGCTTGATAAGCAGCTAACCCTTTATTTACTAAATCTTGATTAATATCATTAAAAATAATCGTAGCACCAGCGCTGGCATATCCGCTAGCGATTGCAAAACCTATTCCATAAGAGGCACCAGTTACGAGTGCAACTTTACCAGTTAAGGAAAATTTATTCATATTGAATGTTTCAGCCATATAATCTTCTCCATTTCTAAATAATTATTCCAGTAAGAAGTTAAATCGAAGTAAACCAGAAACAATGATAAATGTGACATGAAGGGACTTACTGGAATATTTTGATGTAAGTAACTACCAGTTACAACTAAAGCATAGTTTAGTAAACCGGTTTTGTCAACGGTAAAATGCAAAAAAATAAAAAAATATTTATTTTTAAAATTGATATTTTGGTAAAAAAGAAAAAAATAAGATATTATTTTTGCTTTTTTATCCTTATATATGTAATTTTTTTAATAAAATATTCTCTTAAAAAAGGTTGACAACGCTTTCACCTAAGTATAAAATTAAAATGTAAGTAAACCAGTTTACTGTTTTTTATCAGTAATTATATTAGAAAGCGAGGAAATTTAGTGGATAAGAAAATTATTTTAGTTTCTCACGGAAAACTATCAGCAGGAATGTTACATTCTGTACAAATGATTGTTGGAGAAAACGAGGCGCTAACTTGTTTAGGAATGATGCCGGGAGAGCATTACTCAGTTGTTAGTGATCAAGTAGCAAAAATGGCTCAAGAAAATCCCAATACCCAATTTATTGTGATTGCCGATTTATTAGGTGGTAGTGTTTGCAATGGGTGCATGCCATTAGTTCAAGAAAAGAACGTTAAATTAATTAGTGGATTAAATATGGGGCTTGTAATTGAATTATTGTTTGCACCAGCACCAATGAGTGATGAAGATATTCAAGCAAAAATTGAAGCTTGTAAAAAAGGGATCGTTCATATATCTACTAAATATATGGAAGAACAAAATCAATCAAATGATGATGAATTCTTTTGAAGGTAATAATGAAAGGGGTATGTATTTATGATATCAATGATGCGTATTGATGATCGATTAATTCATGGACAAGTTGCAGTGATGTGGTCTAAAGAATTAGGGATTAGCAGAATTATTGTTGCTAGTGATGCTATTGCTAGTAATGAAATTCAAGTAAGTGCTTTAAAAATGGCGGCACCTGCAGGGGTAAAGGCTGCAATTTTGCCAATCAACAAAGCTATTGGAATTTTATCTGATCCTCGTAGTGAGGCAATGAAGATTTTAGTGATTTCTAATAATCCGGATGATTTATTAGCGGTAGCTAAAGGTATAAGTGAAAAGCCAGTGTTAAATGTAGCTAATTATGGACGTATTGGTGGTGGTTTATCAAAGAAAGTAAAGATTTCTGAATCTGTATATGTAACTGAACATGACAAAGAAGTGTTTAAAGAATTTGAAGAGTTAGAAATTGAAATGATTCATCAACCTTTACCAGGTGATGAAAGACAAGACTTTATGAAATTACTAGGGGGAAAATAGAATATGTTAGCAAACGCATTGATTGTTGGGATTGTTTTAGCAGCAACTAAGTTTTTTGACTGGTATGGAAATACAATGTTCCAAAGACCAATCTTCTGTGTTGCAATTTTAGGAGCATTATTGGGACACCCAACCGAGGGGATTATCTTGGCTGCTGAGCTAGAGTTAGTATTTTTAGGTAATGTTAGTTTAGGTGGTGTTATGCCAAGTGACTTTACTTTAGGTTCAATTTTTGGAGCAGCTTTTGCTTTATTATTAGGTAAGGATTTAGCAACAGCGGTTACTTTAGCATTACCGCTTGCGGCTCTTGGAACTTTATTATATTCATCAATGAAGATCGTAGTAACTTCATTAGTTCCAAAATTTGAAGATTTAATTGAAAAACGTAATATTAAAGGATTTAAGAGGTTATGGCTCCTTCAATTTATTGGTTTTCATTTAGCTTATTTTGTTTTAGGATTTGTTTGTATTTATGTTGGTACAGATGCAGTTAGTGCCTTTGTCAATGCCATTCCAGACTGGGTTCAAAAATCAATGACTGTTGCCTCAACAATGTTACCAGCATTAGGTATGGCTTTATTATTAAAATCATTATGGAATAAAGAAATCTGTCCATATTATTTCTTAGGTTTTGGTCTTGGTGCTTTCTTCTTCTATAATAATGTTACTGGGGCTTCTCTTGTAGATGGTGCAGTCAAATTAACTAGTGCTTCTACTAAAATCTTGTCTTTAGTACAAATTTCATTTATTGGAGGGTGTGTAGCCGCAATTATTATTTTCAATGAGTTAAGAAAAATTAAAGATGATGAAAAAAGACAAGTAATGACAACAACACTTGATGAAAGCGAGGACTTCTTCAATGACTAATACAGCAGCACCTTCAATGAAGACAAAACTTACGTCAGAACAAAAGAAACTAGTAAGATCAGTATTTTGGAGATCAATGTGGTTAATGTTCTGTACGTCATATACAAAACAACAAGGAACAACATTTGGTTGGACAATGATACCTTATTTAGAGGACATCTATGGTAAGGAAACGGATGAATTTTATGATGCAATGTCACGTCATCAAGATTTCTTTAATACAACACCAGGAATGTCACCATTTATCTTTTCATTAGTTATTTCTATGGAGCAAGAAAGAAAAGCTTGTTTAGACGCTGGTAAAGATTTTGATGATGCTTCAATTGAAGCAATTAAAGTTGCCTTAATGGGACCGTTTGCTGGAATTGGGGACTCCGTTTATTCTGGGGCTTTAAGAATTATTGCAACTGGGATTGCTTTAGGTTTCTCTCAAAGTGGATCTTGGTTAGGGCCGATCTTATTTGCATTAGTTTATAATATTCCTAATATTTTAATTAGATATTTTGGAGCTGCCTTTGGTTTAAAATTAGGTAGTACGTATATTTCAAAAGCTCTTGCTTCAGGTCAAATCAAGGCCTTTACAAAAGGCTTTGCGGTTTTAGGTTTGATCATGACCGGGGCAATGACTGCTCAATATGTAAGTTTTAAAACAACATTTGTTGCTGATTTTGGGGGAACAATATTTAATTTGCAAAATGTCTTAGATCAAATTATGCCTGGTTTATTACCACTAGGAATTACAATGGCATCTTTCTTCTACTTACGTAAGAAAAATAAACCAATTACCGTATTATTAGTAATGTTTGCTGCATCATTGCTTCTAACTGTATTAGGAGTCTGTGGTGGATAAAAGGGTTATTTAGGGTTAACAGGGAAGAGCTTGTTAGCCCTTTGTTGCTATATTTGGAGGTAAAATATGAGTGAAGTTTTAATTATTATAACAATTTTAATTATTTCATCAATTATAATGGCAATAATAAAGAAAAATATTTTTATAAAAGTTTATAATAGTTTAAATACTGAAGATTATGATAGCTTTTTTAAATATGTTGATAGTCGATTAGCAAGAGCAATGATGCCAATCTATACGCGAGAGATATTAAAACTTAGTGCCTATATAAAGACTGAAACAAATCAGGGTGTTACGAATCAATTCAATCAAATGATGAAAATGAATCTAACAACTTATCAGCTTAGTGATATTTTAGTACGTGGTTTTAACTATTATTGTAATCATGACCAAATTAATAGATGTAAAAAGATTGTCAGTAAAATGGCTGAAGTTTTTGATGAAAGGGAGTTAAAAAAATATCAGCGCCACTATGACATTTTAATGAATGGTTCAACCAAATATATCAATGAATTAGAAAATGAATTAGAAAAACATCGAGGTAAGAAAAAAGGATATTTGGAGTATCTTTTAGCAAAATCTTATCAAACAAAGAATAATCAGAAAGATTATTTAAAATATTTAAATAGAGCAATGGAGGATTATCAGACAAATGTCCAAGAACTTGAAAGAACACTCCAAGTTATGTAGCAGAGCTGATTTAGTTGACTGGCTTAAAACAATGTTACCTGATCCCTGGGATTATCAAGGAGTAACCGGTTCAACATATCAGCAGGAGATTAGAGAATTAGAATATGTATCAAGACCACTTTGGGCAATCTTTTCTTTGATTGCAAGTGGTGATTATGATGAGATGCTAGTATTACCATATATTGAAAGAATAAAATATGAGTTGAACCTGAAAACAAAAACAGTATTTTTAAAACCAACTACAAAAACTCGCCAAATAGCTGTGGAAATGGCTGTATATGGTTATGGCCTTCTCTGTTGCCAAGATAAACTGTTGAACTATTTTAGTAATGAAGAAATTGAATACTTAGAGACATGGTTAAATTCTATCAATGAAATTGAATTTCCACAAAATAATTGGTTGTTATTTTTATTAATCGTGAATTGTGGATTGAAAAAAAAACAATTTGCGATATAGTCAAGCTAAAATAGATGAGGCTAAAGCAAAAATTAATGATTTGTATGTAGGTAATGGCTGGTATCAAGACGGGGTAGCAAGTCAAAGAGATTACTATATTGCTTTTGGTTTTCACTTTTATAGTATGATTTTAAGTAAATATACAGATGAATTTGATCGTGAAACTGTTAAAGAGCGTTGTTGGAAATTCCAAGAGGATTTCAAATATTGGATTGATCAACAAGGTAGAACCCTTCAATTTGGACGAAGTTTAAGTTATCGATTTGGTCATGTGGCATTTTGGGTAGGACAAGTAGTAAGTGAGAACTATAATTATGAACTTAGCGAAGTTAAAGAAATAATTTTTAGAAATTTGAACTACTGGCATGATTTTCTTATTACTCAAAATAATATGATTACTGTGGGTTGTGGTTATCCTAATTTATTGTTATCAGAAGATTATAATGCACCAGGCTCACCAGCATGGGCTTTAAAGACATTTGTATTATTGACGTTACCCGGCAGTCATTCTTTTTGGCAGATTGAGGCTAAGAAAAGAATTAATTTGAATACTTTGAGTTGTCAAGTTGAACCCGGTTTTTTAATTATTGCAGGGATTAAACATCACTATGCTTTATCTGGTTTTCAGTATAGTAAAGGACATGTTTTACAACATCATGCTAAATACGGAAAGTTTTGTTACTCGACTGGATTTGGTTGGAATCTAAGTCGTGATGTTCAGGGGATAGAAAGCTATGCAATCGATAATGCCTTGGCGCTATCGGTAAAGGGAACGGAACAATATGTCAGCCGTGGTGAAATTCAAAAGTGTGTAGTTCATAAGGATTATTTGTATAGTAAATGGAATTATGGTGTGGTAGCAGATATAGAAACTTGGCTTGTTCCAATTGATGAGGATTATCATTTACGAATTCATCGAATAGTTACTGATATGGAGCTACAAGCATATGAAGGAGCTTTTCCTGTTTGGGGATGGCATTATAAATTTAATCAGCCGATTGTTAAGGATAAAACTATTATTTTAGAAAATGATGGGGTTTGCAGCGGAATTAGAGATATTTTTAAAAATCGAATACCAGTGGCGATAAAGCAAAATCCTAATACTAATATTTATGATTGTGAAACAAATGGTGTAGCATGTTTGTATGGCGTAATAAACAAGGGTCAAACACTTTTAGGAAGTTTAGTTTACGGTGATCTTCAAGGTAATTGCCCAAATATGATGATACCGTTAAAATTTGAGCATCAGTTGCTAGAATTTAAAAATAAAAAAATATATTTAGAAGAATTTTAGGAGATGAGTATGAAATATAATTTAGATGAAAATAATCAAAAATGGTTAGATAAAATATATGAAAAAATAATGGCAAAGATGTCAGCACAATGTGATCGAATCGGTGATAAAATTCCTTATATTGCCGAAGGTGGAGTATATCGGGAAGATAAAGCGCAAACAGACATAGTTTGGTGGACTAATGGTTTTTGGCCGGGGATGCTTTGGCAAATGTATCATGCTACCGGTGAAGAAAAATATAAGGTAGCAGCTAATGGAGTTGAAGATAAGTTGGATCAAGCTTTTGACAAATATACAGGGTTACACCATGATGTTGGATTTATGTGGCTTCATAGTGCAGTTGCAAATTACCGTATTACAGGAAATGAACGTTCTTTAGCGCGAGGATTGCATGCTGCTCATTTATTGGCAGGTCGTTATAATCCCCGTGGAAAGTTTATTCGTTCATGGAATCGTGATCGAGCTGGCTGGGTCATTGTTGATAGTATGATGAATGTCCCATTATTATATTGGGCAGAAGATGTTATTGATGATCCACGTTTTAAATATATAGCAATGGATCATGTTGATACAGTTATGAATAATACTGTCCGCCAAGATGGCTCTTGCAATCATATTATTGTATTAGATCCGACTAATGGTGAATTATTGGAAACACCAGGAGGGCAAGGATATGCTAGTGGTTCTTCATGGTCACGGGGACAAGCTTGGGCAATTTATGGTTTTGCTTTAAGTTATTTGCATACTGATAAAAAAGAATATTTAGATACAGCTAAAAAGGTTGCTCATTATTTTATATCACAAATTGATTTAACTGATGGAGTTGCTTTATTAGATTTTAGAGCTCCTAAAGAACCAGTTTACTGGGATTCAACTGCAGGTGTCTGTGCAGCTTGTGGATTGCTTGAAATTGCTAATCATGTTCCTGCATTAGAAAAAGATTTCTATATTAATGCAGCTATTAAAATATTAAAAGCTACTGATAAAAAATTCTGTAATTGGGATATTAACTATGATTCAATCGTCCAAATGGGTTCTGGTTCATATTTTACTGAACATGATAAACATGTACCGATTATTTATGGTGATTATTTCTTCATCGAAGCAGTTTTAAGATTATTAGATAAGGATATTTTAATTTGGTAAGTAAAATGAAATATAAATTACTATGCATTGATGTTGATGGTACTTTAGCTTGCGACGATAAATCAATATCACGACAAAATATTGAGGCTTTAAAAAAAGCTGATAAGGCAGGTATAAGAATTGCAATTGCTTCAGGTCGGACACCTAATTCTTTAAATGAGATTTTTAAACAAATTGGGGTTAGTCCATTATTGATTTGTTTAAATGGTGCTTATCTCGAAGATGATGGTAAAGCAATTTTAAAGCATACTTTGACTAAGGAACAATTGGAAAAAGCTTATCAAGTTATTGTTGAAAATAAAACATATGCAGCATTTAGTACTCCACAATTCTCAATTCGAAATAATGATGTTTCAAATTCTTGGAAAAAACAAATAGAAAAAGGTAGTTTAAAAGCTGACTTCATTATTGCTAAAGATCAAGAAGATTATCAAAATTTGGTTTTTGAATATGCCCAAGATATTGTAAAAATTTCTATTTTAGAAAGAGATAAGGGTAAATATCAAAAAGTCAGAAAAGAGTTAGAAGAACTAGATCTTTATGCAGTAGCAATGTCGGATATTGATTATGTTGATGTAACTGATAAACAAGTTACTAAAGGGTCCGCTGTAAAGGAATTAGCAAAATATTTATCAATTGATGTAAATGAAGTTATTTGTATCGGCGATAATGAAAATGATTTAGAAATGCTGGAAGTAGCTGGATTAGCTGTAGCGATGAAGAATGCTACGAAAACAATTAGAGAAAAAGCCGATGTGATTAGTGATTTTGATAATAATCATCATGGTGTTGCTGATGTGATTGAAAAATATATTTTATAGCGGGGGGAAATTATGGATAATTATTTCAATGTTTTAGATTATGGAGTTAAACAAGATTGCCAAGAATTGCAGACGCAAGCATTTCAGACTGCTATCAATGCTTGTTTAAAACAGGGGGGAGGTACGCTCATTGTCCCTGAAGGTAAATATTATGTTGGCAGTTTAAGATTATATTCACACATGACTTTGTTATTAGAAGAAAATGCCAGGTTATATGGTAGTAATAATTATCAAGATTATCATGATTTTAAAGTACCCAGTACATTAGGTTATTTACAAAATGAAGATTATATTAAAATGTGGAATTTACCTGAATATTATATATATGGGATAATTTGTGCTTTTCAAGCTCAAGATATTAAAATCATTGGCAAATGTGGCTCGGTAATTAACGGTCAAGATTGTTATGATGAAAATGGTGAAGAAAAATTTCGAGGACTGATGGGAATCATTTTTAGTCAATGTGAGGATATTACTTTGCAAGGTTATACGTTTGTTAATAGTGCTAACTGGTCGCATCAGTTAGACAGCTGTCAAAATATAATTATTAATAATGTGAAAATTAAAGCAGGACATGACGGTTTCAATCTTCATCATTGTAGTGATATTCAAATTAGTGATTGTCACTTAGAAACTGGTGATGATTGTGTTGCAGGTTATGATATTAGAAATTTATTAGTTAGAGACTGCTATTTTAATACTGCGTGTAATGTACTTAGAATTGGTGGAAATAAGCTTATTTTTGATCATTGTAAATTTGTTGGTCCAGGACATTATCCACATCGTTCTACAAATAGTTATAATACTCATGCAGTTTTTAAATATTATGCGATTTGCTGTGATAAGATTCGAGAAGATGGTAATGATATTATCATTAAAAATAGTGAATTTGAAGATGTTACAAAGTTATTAGTTTATGATCATGGGAATGAAAAGATGATGCAAAATAATTTGCCACTTAGAAAAATAGTTTTTGAAAATGTTAAGCTGGTTAACTTAAAGCAATCATCATTATTTAAAGGTAATGGTGAAAGATGTCAATTAGTAATTAAGGATGCTTTCATTGATTACTGTAATCAAGATGATTTTTTAGTAATTGATGCAAGTATTGAATTGATTATGGATAATGTGATTTTTAATAAAACTACAATGCTTAAAATAAACAAAAATAGTTTAGTTAAAATAACTAATTGCAAAAATTTAAAACTTATTGAGGAGACACAAAATGACTAAAATTATTAATCCAATTTTACGAGGATTTAATCCCGATCCTTGTATTTGTAAGGCTAAGGACAAATATTACATTATTACTTCGACTTTTGAATGGATGCCGGGAGTGAGTGTTTACGAGTCTGATGATATGGTTAATTGGAAACGTCATGGGGCAATTTTGAATAGTCTTGATCTACGCGGAATCCCTGATTCGGCAGGAGTTTGGGCACCTGCCTTAACGTACTATGAAGATACTTTTTATTTGATTTATACGGTTTCAAAACAAATTGATGGTTATTTCAAAGATGTTGAAAATTATGTTATTACTGCCCCAACAATTGATGGTCCATGGAGTGAGCCGCTCTTTATTAATGCTTCTGGTTTTGATCCTTCAATGATACATGTTGATGGTAAACATTATGTATTAAATCCACAATGGGATCCACGTCCTTTGAATGGACATAAAAAGTTTAATGGTTTACTTTTGCAAGAATTTGATTTTGAAAAGGGAATGATTGGAGAAGCCAAAGTAGTGTTCAAAGGTAGTGCGACAGGTGGAACAGAGGGACCGCATTTGATGAAAAAAGGTGATTTTTATTATATTATTGCTGCTGAAGGAGGAACAGGAAGACATCATTCAATTTGTGTGGCTCGTTCTAAGAATATTTGGGGACCTTATGAAATTTCACCATATCATCCACTTATTACGGCTTGGCAAAAAGATACAATCTTAAAAAAATCTGGACATGGTAATTTTGTGGAAACAGATGATGGCTGGTATTTAGTCCATTTATGTGCACGATATTTAAATGAACAGGAGGTTTCGGTATTAGGACGTGAGACATCATTGCAAAAAATTGAATGGATCAATGATTGGCCGAGAATGGTTCAAGGTGACTGCACACCTTTGGTAGAAGTTGAAGCTCCAGGTGAAACAGTTAACCGGGATCTAGAAAATAAATATTATACAAACTTTAAAAATATTGACTTTGTTAATGAGGGCTGGTTAAGTTTAAGAACAAAATTTGAAGATAAAGTAAATTTGGTTGATGCTGGATTAGAATTAAAGGGAAATGATTCATTAACCTCGTTGTTTGATCAATCATTGATTGCTAGAAGGTGGACTAGTTTTGACTTTGTTGCAGGAACTACGTTGTGTTTTAAGCCATATCACTATAATCAAACAGCTGGGTTGAGTTGTTTTTATAATACTAAAGCATTTCACTATCTATATGTTGGCTATGATGAAGTAAAGAAACAAAGAATTATTAATATTTTGACAAATGATAATTTTAATTTTAATGAGCCTTTGGAAGGTAATTATATTTATGTAAATGATGATGTAAAAAGAATATCTTTAAAAGTAATGGTTAAACAGGATAAGATTCAGTTTTATTATGCTTGTGATGATTCTAAGTTTGAGGTAGTTGGTCCGGTGTTGGATGCATCTATTTTAAGTGATGAGCATGTTTCTGGATGGACTTATACTGGGGCAGTCATCGCAATTAGTGCAGTTGATAATTTTAATAAAGATACTAAAGCTGTTTTTAGTGAATTCTACCAAGAGAATAATGATTAAGAGGAATTAAAATGATTGAGATTTTAGAGCATGAAAAAACATTTCATCTCCAAACAAGTAAGACATCAATGATTTTTAGTGTGCTCGATTCAGGGCACCTTGTTTGTTTATATTGGGGAAAACGAGTTTATGATCAAACGTTTAGTTATCTTATTAAAGAAATCAAACGGGCTAGTTATTTAAGTGATTTAGATGGAAATAGAAATTTTAAATTAGAACAGATGCCACTATTATACCCAGCTTATGGTAATCCTGATATGCGGATACCGGCATTTATGTTTAGATATCAAGATGGCTCAAGAATTTCTAGTTTTGAGTTCACTAAATATAAAATTATTGAGGGTAAAAAGAAAATTTGTGGATTACCAACAGTTTTAAGTGATAAAGCGCAAACTATAGAATTTAGTATGGTTGATCAAATTAAACAATTAGAAATAGTTTTAAGTTTTTCAATATTTTTTGATCAAGATGCAATTAGTCAAAGTGTTAGAGTAATTAATCATAATAACCAAGATATTGTTATTGAAAAAATTATGAGTGCTAATTTTAGTTTCTTAGATGACCAGTTTGATTGTTTATCATTAAATGGAGCTTGGGGACGTGAATGTCATTTAAATCGTAAAGCACTCAGACAAGGGAATTTTATCGTTGATAGTAAACGTGGAGCAAGTGGTCATGGACAAAATCCATTTATTGCTTTGCTGGATCATGATGCAAATGAAGATCATGGAAATATTTATAGTATGAATTTAGTTTATAGTGGTAATTTTGAGGCAAATATTGAAGTTGATATGCATCAAAATACACGAATGATGATGGGAATAAATTCTTTTGATTTTAGTTGGGAGTTGGCCCCGCGAGAATGTTTTTATAGCCCGGAGGTTATAATGATCTATAGTTCAAAAGGGCTTGGGGAAATGAGCCGTAAATATCATCGTTTGTATCGTGAATGTCTAATGATAAGTCATTTTGCTAAAAGGCTTCGCCCTATTTTAATTAATAATTGGGAAGCTACTTATTTTGATTTTAATCAAGAAAAATTACTTTCTTTGGCCAAACAAGCTAGTAAATTAGGAATTGAATTATTTGTTTTAGATGATGGCTGGTTTGCCAAACGTAATGATGATACCAGTTCGCTTGGAGACTGGTATGTTAACGAAAGAAAAATTGGTGGTCCATTAGACAAATTAGTTAAGCAGATCAATGCTTTAAAAATGAAGTTTGGTCTATGGCTGGAGCCAGAAATGGTCAATCCGAATAGTGATTTATATAAAAAGCATCCTGATTGGGTGATTCGTGTGCAAGATTATCAACCACAGACTTCCCGTTGCCAATTAGTTTTAGATTTATGTAATCCAGAAGTTCAAAATTATATAATCAAAGCTGTTAGTAATATTTTAGATAGTGCTAATATTGAGTATATCAAATGGGATATGAATCGTAATATTACCGATATTGGCTCTAATTATTTACCAGTGCATTTACAAAAAGAAGTCTTACACCGCTATATGATAGGCCTATATCATATTCTTGATGTTCTAGTGAGTAAATATCCCCAAGTTTTGTTTGAAGGATGTGCTGGTGGGGGTGGACGCTTTGATCCAGGGATGCTTTATTATATGCCGCAAATTTGGACTAGTGATGATAGTGATGCGATTGAACGTTTAACGATTCAAAAAGGCACTTCAATGGTTTATCCAGCAATTAGTATGGGGGCTCATGTTTCGGCTTCACCTAATCATCAAGTTGGTCGGATTACAGGTATTGAGACTCGTTCGGTTGTCGCAATGCAAGGAACTTTTGGATATGAGTTAGATTTAACAAAACTTAGTGATCTTGAACTAGCTGTGATTAAAAATCAAATAACTAAGTATAAAAAACTTCGTCCAATTATTCAATTTGGTGATTTATATCGTTTGAAAGACAATGATAATGAACAGGCTTGGATGTATCTCTATCAAAAGCAAGTATTAGTGAGCTATGTTCAGATCTTGGCTAAGCCAAATACGGTACCGAAACGATTAAAATTGAAAGGATTAAAAGTAAATACTAAATATTGTTTATTAGAAGATAATCAAGTTTATGATGGGAGTGTTTTGATGAATATTGGTTTACCTCTAGAAAAAGTTAAAGAGGATTTTTATAGTAAACAATGGTATTTAAAAGAGATAAATGAAGATGAATAAGATATTAGCGACATATAATAGTCAGGATATGCAGATTTGTTATTTACGCGGAGTGGATCGTAAAGGGCATGAGGTTGTAGGATTAAGAATTATACCTATTTCAATGATTGATCAGATTATTGATGAAAACGACGATATTGAACCATTGATTCAAATAAAGTTAGTTGGTGATGATTATCCGTTCAATTATTCTCAAGGTAGGACAATGCGCAATAGTGAAACAACTTTTAAATTAAAATATCAGTTCCAAGAAAAAATAATTAAAGACACGCATTATACAATTATTACTCATTTATATGATGATAGAGGGATTGATTATCAGCATTACTTATCATTTGATATAGGTAGTAGTGCTATAAATACCTTTACTAAAGTGATCAATAGAACTAATAAAAATATAAAAATTGAAATGATATCAAGTTTTACTTTAGGTTCAATTACTCCATTTACTAAAGGGTTAGCTAAGGAAAGTCTATTGATGCATCAAATTAAAAGTACTTGGGCTTATGAAGGGCGTTTAGTTACTCGTCCAATTGAAGAATCAATGTTAGAACCATCATGGAAACCTTCTGGAGCAAACAGTATTAGATTTGGTCAAGTTGGCAGTATGCCAAATCGTGAATATTTTCCTTTTATAGCGATTGAAGATAAAAACGTTAATGTCCTTTGGGGAATTCAGTTAGCTATTGCAAGTTCTTGGCAGTTAGAAGTATATCGAAAAGATAATGCGTTATGCCTTTCAGGAGGAATTGCTGATCGAGAAAAGGGACATTGGTTGAAAATCTTAAAACCTAATCAAGAATTCCAAACTCCTAAAGCAATAATTTCTGTAGTTCAAGGTAATATTGATGAGTTGTCACAGCGAATTGTTAGAGATATTCAGCTGGACATCAAAGATGATGAAAAAGAACTTCCAATCATTTTTAATGAATTTTGTACTACTTGGGGCAATCCTCAGGCTAGTGAGATTAAAAGGACAATTGATTTATTGGTGAATAAGGGAATCAAATATTTTGTTATTGACTGCGGATGGTATAAACACGCTGTTGATCATAATGGTTCTTGGAATATTCAACATGGTGATTGGAATTATAATCGCAAATTGTTTCCTCAAGGAATTAAGGAAGTTGTTGATTATATTCATCAAAGGGGACTGAAAGCTGGTATTTGGTTTGAGTTTGAGAGCTGCGGTCGTGAGGCTGAATTATTTAAGCATCAAGATTTTTTATATCAGCGTGATGGTTATCCCATTACTTCAGGAAATAGACGCTTCTTAAATTTATTGGATCAAAGTGTGATTAACTACTTAGATGAACATGTGCTTAAATTTCTAGAAGATAATGAATTTGACTATTTAAAAATTGATTATAATGATAATCTAGGAATTGGAATGGATGGTGGTGATTCATTAGGGGAACAACTGTATCGTGGGATAAAAGCTACTCAAGAATATATAAGAAAAATAAAGCATGTTCTACCTAATTTAATAATTGAAAATTGTAGTGCAGGGGGGCACCGTTTAGTTGAACCGTTTTTAAAGATAACAGATATGTCTTCGTTTTCTGATGCCCATGAATCGCTATGTATTCCAATTATTGGTGCTAATTTACAACGAATGATCTTACCTCGTCAAAGCCAAATTTGGGCAGTAGTAAAGCCAGATCAAACAATAGCGCTGCTTTATTATAAAATTAGCAGTGGACTGTTAGGACGGTTATGTTTATCAGGAAATATTAAAGATTTATCTAAACAACAATGGCAGGTGATAGAAGAAGGGATTACTTTTTATCGCTGTGTTAGTCATATTATTGATTTAGGATCTTCGACTATTAATTATCAAGGCGGATTAAGTTATAAAGAACCGACAGGTTATCAAGTAGTTATCCGTAAATACCTTGATGAAGCATTAGTTGTACTCCATACTTTTGCAAATAGTCCAGCTCATGTTCAAGTGGATTTAAACAACTATGAAATAATTAAAATTTATGGTTTGAAAAAAGCGGTTATTGAAAAACAACGATTAGTTTTAAGAGGATTAAATAAATTCGATGGAATGGCAGTTTATTTACGGAGGAAAAATGTTAATAAATAAGATAAGGATAATTATTTGCAGTGATGCTAAAAATGAGGCTGATGACCAATATGCATTAGTACATGCTATGCTGACTAATAAATTTATAATCAAAGGACTAGTGGCAGGACATTTTCGTGATCATTGGACGAATCATTTATCATATGCTGAAATGGTTAAATTAGCAAAACTTACAAATACTTATGGTGAATATCCAATTGTTTTAGGTGCTGATCAAAAGCTTGTGAATATTAAAGAATATGAAGTAAGTGCGGGAACTAGATTAATTATTGAAGAAGCATTAAAAGAAGATTCATTACCTTTATATGTTTTGAATATAGGTGCCTTGACAGATTTAGCGGTTGCACTGCTTGAGGAACCAAAGATTACTTCTAAAATGACGGCAATTTGGGTTGGTGGTGGTCGTTATCCTAAAGGAAGCAAAGAGTGTAATTTAGGAAATGATTTAATAGCAGCAAATTATGTATTCGCTAGTGAGTTACCATTATGGCAAATTCCCAGTAATGTATACAAGACTACTTTAGTTTCTTTGGCACAGTTGAAATTAAGAGTAGCTCCAATGGGAAAATTAGGAAATTATTTATATGAGCAGTTAATTACGTTCATGAAAACTAATGCCAAAGAAAAAAGTTGGATCAATCCTGAATGTTGGGTCATGGGAGATTCTGGGGCTATAGGGGTTTTACTAGAGGAACAAAAAAGTTATTATCAAGAGATAATCGCTCCAATTTTTGATGAAGAGCATCATTATATCTATAATCAAAAAAATCGTAAGATCCGTGTTTATCAACAATTAAATAACTATTTCGTTATAGAAGATATGCTCAGTAAGATTGAATTATTTGCAAGTGAGGGGAAGCGATGGCACTTTTAAAATTAATGGTTTTAAATAGTTATAATGAAGAAATTTTTAGTAGCCAAAATAAAACAGAAGTCACGATGGCTTATCGGGGTTATTATCAGCCGGGTGATAAAATAAGTATCGTTACTGATACAAAAGGGTTATATTTAAAATTACGGCTCGATGATAGTTTAGATGAGAGTTGGGTTTATTTAACTGACTATCAATATATTTTTACAATTCCTTTTGCCCAGGAGCGTAAGCCTTATGGGGTTGGTGCATTTAGTCAAGAACGTCATTTTGCATATGCAAGTATTATTAGTGAAGCAGAATTTATGAATTATCATAATGTGGCTAAGAATAGTTTTGATACGAATTATAATCAAGTCTTATACCCACACGTTACAACTAATGTGAAAACAACCAATCCACAGTTTTATGCGCGAAATGCTATTGATGGTATATTTGAAACTAGTAATCATGGCAGCTGGCCTCATAGTTCATGGGGAATTAATCAGCAAAGTAATGCCTGGTTAAAAATTGATTTTGGAGCTATGGTAGAAATTGATAAAATATATCTTTATTTACGAGCTGATTTTCCTCATGATAATTGGTGGCATCAAGCAAAAATTAGTTTTTCTGATGGTACGATACAGGAAATTAAACTTTCTAAAACAGGAAGTCGTCAAGTAATTGCTTTTACAACAAAAAAAATCACTTGGTTGATATTATCGAATTTGCAAATGTCAGATGAAGAATCACAGTTTCCAGCACTTAGCCAAATTATGGTAATGGGACGAAAGATAAACGAAAATTAATGAACTGGTGACTTGAACCGCTCTCTAATCGTTAGATTTCGGGTCTAACTTTTAGGGACGGTTCAATTTTAATATATCTTTTTTAATAAAATGCTTTTAAGTGAGCGGTATACAGATTGATTAATTTTTCTTGAATAATCGGGTCATTAGAGATAACTGCAATTGTACAAATACCATTTACTTGATTAATTAATTTAACTTCAATATTACTAATGTTGGGAATGTTTAAATAAAAATAGTCATGTAAAGCTTCTATACATTCGATGATTAGACAATCAGCATCAGTTTTGATAATTTGAACGGGAATTTTAATTGATGCATAAGAAAGAAAAGCTGGAATTTTTTTATTTATCTTAATCATTCGTTCTTCATGGAGGTCGGGACGATGATAAGCGACTTTGATACTTACGATCAAAGCAATGATATTGTATAGAATCCAAAATACATTTAATATGTAACTACCTAAATCAATGTATTGAAATGACAACCTTATTTTTCCAATATCAAGTGCAAATTTGATTGCAAGAATAAGTAAAATGTGTGGAAAGACTGTCCAGAATTGAAAGAATCCTTTTTGGATATTATCTTTTGGAGTAACTTCAAAAGATGTTTTTAGGTGGAAAAGCTCTTTCAAAATTGAAATAGTAATATGTGGACTCATCGCAGTATCATAAAAATGGAATCTAATAAAAGAACGGAGTGTACCTGTAACCAGTGCAATTGAACAGATTTGACAAATAATATAGGGAAATAATAATTTAGAAATAAGACTCCAGTTACTATTGATAAGTTGAATTCCAAAAATAAAATAGAATAATGGGAAAGATAAATAAATTAATTTCTGGATACTTGTAAACCAGTATATAGCCCCATCATAATAAGACCACTTTTGTTTAAATGTTAATTTTTTGTATTTATAAATTGGATATTTTTTAATAACTTGAAGATTTCCTCGGCACCAGCGATCACGTTGAGTTACTAATGTTTGAAATGTTTCAGCGCTTAAGCCATAGACTAAATCTTCTTTAACAAATTCACCAATATATCCTTGAGTATGTAATTTCAGTCCGAGGGCCATATCCTCGGTAATTGAATCAGTAGGATATCCACCTACCTCTTCAACATAGCTTTTTTTAAAAATTACGTTAGTTCCAACATGCAAAACAGCATTAAGGGTAGATTTACCCTCTTGAATATCTTTCATAAAAAAGTCTTGTTCGTTAGGAATTTTACTACGATAATTTCTTTGATACATGTCCTTATTATAATAAACTTGTGGTGTTTGCACAAAAGCAACCTTATTATTTTCAAATAAGTAAACGGTATGATTAAGAAATTCACTAGTTGGAATCATATCAGCATCTAGAACAGCAAATAAGTCACTATTAATAAGTGCTAGAGCATGATTGATATTTCCTGCTTTAGCATGGTCATTATTGATTCTTGAAATATAATTGATGTGGTGCTGTTGGCATAAATATTTTAATGCATCCCGTTTGCCATCATCTAAGACGTAGACTTTAAATTTATCTTTGGGATAATTTAATTGTTTAGCTGCAAGCATTGTTTTTTTCACTAGACTAATTGGTTCATTATAAGTACAAATCAAGATACTTATAGTGAATTTTGTTGATTTTTTCGTTTTTTTTATTAAAGCATGATATTTAAATACTTCTCGTTGGTATAAAAATTGTAATATACCAATCAGTTCTGTAAGAAATAAAATAATACCTAAAATAAATGAAACACTTGAACTGGTTGGAATTGAAGTGATTCGAACTAAAAAATAGATTACTCCAACTATTAAAGTGAAATTGAAATAAAATCGACGTGATAGATATTGGTATTTTACTAACAAAAAACATCCTATTGCAAATAATGAAATAAAAATACTATAGTATTTTACATAGTTTAATAACATCCTAAAACCTTCTCTCAATGACGATATCTATAATGTTTATTGTTACCGGTTTTATATTTATTAAAATCAATTTATAAAGTAATAATATTTCTAGCTAGTTAGTAACATCGACTTATTACTAACTTTTTTTATATTCAGTAATATAGATTTATCATAACTTGTTAATAATATTTATGCAGATATTTTTATAATACTGCATAAATTTAGGAGGTTTTAGTTTATGACAAATATTTATGGTTATGCAAGAGTTTCTTCAAAAGACCAAAATGAAGCAAGGCAAATTATTGCTTTATCACAATTTCCAGTAAAAAAGGAAAATATTTATATTGATAAGTTTAGCGGTAAGGATTTTGATAGACCCAAGTACAGTGAATTAATTAAAATATTGAAAGAGCAAGATATTTTAGTGATTAAAGAGATTGACCGTCTAGGCAGAAACTATGAAGAAATCTTAGAGCAATGGCGAGTCATTACAAAAGAAATAAAAGCAGATATCGTTGTTTTAGATATGCCACTACTAGATACTAGAACAAGAAAAGAAAATCTTACAGGGACATTTATTGCAGATCTAGTACTTCAAATTCTTTCATATGTAGCCGAAACCGAGCGACAAAGTATCAAGCAAAGACAGCGTGAAGGAATCGAGGCTGCTAAAAAAAGAGGTGTAAAATTTGGTAGACCATGCATTCCTGTTCCAGAAGAGTTTTATGATTTAAAGGAAAAATGGTTAAATAAAAAAATCACCTCAAGGGAAGCAGCCACTACTATTAATGTTTCTCAAGATACATTTTTAAGATGGGTTCATTTGAAGTGATGATTATTATGAAAATAGTAGACTTATTCATTCGAAAAGATAAAGCTTTATTTTTAACGAAAAAACTATAAAAACACACAAATTTCTTTCTACTATGATTAATTTTGATGTACTATCTGTCAATTTTCATTATACATTTGTTGAACGATAAAGTCTACTTTATGCGGACGAATTTGTACTATGTGCAAGACAAGTATAAACACAATTTTACATTATTAGTACTAGAATTATTGAGGAGGGATGAACGAATAAATGAGGACACAGTTATGTTGTTTAATTATAAATTTGTTTATCTGCTTCTAAGCTGAAAGTAGATTCAATTAATGAAAAAGACTAAAAGTCTAGTTGGCAGAAAATACGGTAAATTACTCGTCTTGGCTGAAACAAATAAATTAGAAGCTCGATATAAAGTATGGGAATGTAGATGTGAGTGTGGGAAAATAACATTTGTTAATACAAAAAAACTGAAACGAGGGAGAATCACTAATTGTGGCTGTATTCCTAAAAACAATGCTAAAAAAACCCCATATTTTTAAAATTTAAAAGGACGAAAATTTGGCCGAATTATGGCAATTTTTCCAACAGAAAAAAGAGCACGTAGCGGCTCAGTAATATGGATTTGTAAATGTGAATGTGGAAAGAACACGGAAGTTAGTGAAACTGGGCTAATGCATGGGCAGTATGTCGGTTGTGGGTGTAGAAAAAGAGATTACTGAAAGTTGTTTATAATAATCTTCATTTAGTTGATGGTACATGTATAGAGTTTATTAACTCACAAAAATTAAAAAGAAATAATACTAGTGGAGCATGCGGTATTTATAAACTGAAAAATAATAAATATCGAGCTAGTATTGGTTTTAAAGGTAGACGTTTTGATTTAGGAATATATTCAAATTTCGAATCGGCTCTAGAGACTCGAAGAGAAGCTGAAGAGCTAGTTTATCAAACTTTTATTATTGCTTATAAACAGTGGAATTTAAAGGCTGCTGATTTACTCTGGTTCCAGCAAAATCCGTTTATTTTTGAAGTTAATAAGGTCAATGGGAAATTACAAATTAAGCGGAGTCAGGATAAAGAGAAGAAATAGATATATGACTTGAAAGGATGGTTAATTATGCAAAAAGATATTTTTGAAGATGCTGTAAAACTTATGCGGTGTTACTTTATTTCAGATTTACGGATTTTGAAGAAAGAAGTATATGAAATGCTGTATATTGTGGATTTTAAACAATATGATATACCGAATTTGCAGCAATTTTTTGCTTATGTTTTTGATCGAGAGATTTCAAGTTATGAAGATATAGAAGAATTTTTATGGAATGAATCAACTTTATAAATAATAAACCATCTCTTGATTCTAAGAGATGGTTTATTATTTAGTGATTATTTTTTTGATAGT
>SKEZ01000462.1_pt1 | contig 32154 bp, 26 predicted proteins | sample 4843881 | NCBI WGS metagenome assembly SKEZ01 (sample SAMN11008796, study PRJNA524170) | human gut metagenome | isolation source: fecal sample from pouch patient p1, p46 | place: Israel: Tel-Aviv | reverse complement strand
CGATTCACCCGTCTCCCCAAATGGGGAGCGGGGACGTGGACCGGTACGCGGCGCGACGGCATTCGGGGAAAGCAGCGTCATCCTTCGATGGCGATGGTGTGCTTGGACTCAACCTGCGGCTGGGCCTGGACCTTCGGGACCTGCAGGCACAGCGTGCCGTTCTTGTAGCTGGCGTGGATGTCGGATTCCTTCACGTCGTCGCCGACGTAGAAGCTACGCGAGCAGGTGCCCACGTAACGTTCGCGGCGCAGCCACTTGCCCTCGTCATTCTTGTCGGAATGATCCTCGTCCTTGCGGGCGGAGACGGTCAGGTAGCCGTTGCTCAGTTCGACGTTGATGTCGTCCTTGTCGAACCCCGGCATGTCGATGTCAACGTCATAGGCGTTGTCGGTCTCGCGCACGTCGGTGCTCATCATGTTGGCCGGAGTAGCCGCAGCGCGGTTGTTGGCCGCACTGCGCCAACCCTCGAAGAACGGATCGTCAAACAGATCGGAGAACATCGTATCGTTCATCAACGCCGGAAACATTGCCATAATCGGTACTCCTTACACAACGCGAGGCGGAGTGGCTTGGCTTCCGAAGCGCCATCCGCGGTCTTCGGGGCGGCTATCGGGGCCGTTGGCCTTCGGGCTTTGGCTGGCGGCTTCGGTATCGTTGCCGCTCCCGGAACCCTTCCTCAGGGCTCCTGCCTTGCCTTTCACTTCATAATGTAGGTCGTTCGGGAGCGGATGGAGCCGAGTTTTACCCACGGTGAAAAAACTTGAGTCTATTGGACTCAAGTTTGTGATTGGCGGTGGCGATCGCGCGGGCAGGGGCTGCGGCGTCGTTGCCGCGGTCAATTGTGAATCAGGGATGAATCAGTGACGTTCGGGGGGTGTTTGCCGTCCCCAACCGTGCCATGATGGTGGCATGAGACTTTTGGGTAATATTCTGTGGCTTGTCCTCGGCGGGTTGGCGATCGCGATCGGATGGGCGCTGGTCGGCTTGCTGCTGTGCATCACGATCATCGGCATCCCGTTGGGGGTCCAGGCATTCAAGATGGCGGAGCTCACGCTGACGCCGTTCGGCAAGACCGTGGTGTACGATCGCAGCTTCGATTCCACGCTGATGAACATCTTCTGGGTGGTGCTGGTCGGCTGGTGGATGGCGATCGGATACGTGCTGGCCGGCGCGCTCAACTGCGTCACGATCATCGGCATCCCGTTCGGCATCCAGTCCTTCAAGATGGCCAAACTGGCGCTCTGGCCGTTCGGCGCGCAGATTCTCTCGTTGCGCTGAACGGATGGTACGGTGTTCGCACCCTCGCGGCGCTCGCGTTGCGGGGACGTTCGCGTCGTGGGGGACGCGAATGATCGCTGCCCCGGCCGGCGTCGGGGCCTTTATACGCTGCCATAACCACATCCGATAACCTGCTGCGCGCGTCCCGCGGCCGCTCCCGATAGCGTACGATACGGCACGACTATCAGGAAGCTGGGGAGCGGCATGGCCGACGATCGTAAGCATCAGTCCGCGCGGCAGGCGGAGAATCCGCGTGCGGAACGCACCGGATACGCGGAGCGCGCGCAATACGCGCAGTATGAGAGCGACAAGGGACCCGAGCGGGGATCCTGGCCGGCCGATGGTGGGGGATATGCCGGTCTGCTGGCCCGCCGCGCGGCGGCCGTGCCGGCGAACGTCTTCGCGTCGATGGACGAGGTCGTGGCGCAGGAGCGCGCGGCCGGGTTCGACGTCATCGACCTGAGCAAGGCCAACCCCGACCTGCCGACGCCGGCATACATCGTCGAGGCCGGTCGTGCCGCGACCGGGCGGCTGGAGAACCACCGGTACACGCCGTTCGACGGCAAACCCGATTTCCTGCAGGCCGCCGCCGGGTGGTACCGGCGCGAGCAGGGCGTGGACGTGGACTGGACCACCGAACTGCTGGCCACCTGCGGCGCGATCATGGGGCTGTCCACCGTGACGCAGGTGCTGCTCGACCCGGGCGACACCGTCGTGGTGCCGGAGCCGTACTATCCGCCATATGCGGCGCTCGCCGCCGTCGCCGGCGCGCGTATGGTCACCATTCCGACCGATGAGGAGCATGGATTCATCCCCGATCTCGACGCCGTGGACCCGCAGGTGTGGGATGACGCCAAGCTGCTGCTGCTCAACTATCCGAACAATCCCACGGGAGCGGCCGCGACCCGGCAGTTCTATGAGCAGGTCGTGCGGCTGGCCCACCGCCATCATTTCCTGGTCATGAACGATTTCGCGTATGCGGGCATCGGCACGGAGGCGCTCCCGCTGAGCCTGCTGGCCGTGGACGGGGCGCGGGACGTGTCGATCGAGGTCGTCTCGCTGTCGAAGATGTACGGCATGGCCGGCTGGCGCGCGGGGTTCGCCGCCGCGCCGGCCGAACTGATGGCCCATATCCGCGACTACCACCACCAGATGTGCACCAACCCGGCGGGAGCCGTGCAGGACGCTGGCGCCGCCGGCCTGAACGGCGACCAGTCGAGCGTGCGCGAGCTGTCTCAACGGTACGCGCACCGGCGCGGGATCCTGTCCCAGGCGCTCTCCGCCGCCGGCATCCGCTCCTTCGACTCGGCGTATGGCCTGTTCGTCTGGGCCCGTGTGCCGGATACCTTCGCCGGGGACGGCGACGCCTTCGCCCGCGCCATATTGCGCCGGACGCATGTGGCCGTGATGCCGGGCTCCTGCTTCGGGGCCAGTGGCAAGGACTATATACGGCTGAGCCTGCTGGAAAGCGAGGATCACCTCATCGAGGCCGCGGCCCGCATCCGCGGCATGGCATGGTGACGCCGGGGTCCCATCCACACCGGTTAACACGGACACAAACAACACGAAACGAGCCCGACCGTAGGATACTGGCACGGCCACGCCGGACGCATTCCGGTCGGGGCCGATCCGCGGGACAGACCGGATCACGATCAAAGGAGCATGCATGAGCACTCACGTTCAGGACAGCGATGTGCGCAGCGGGCCGGATCGCTATGTCAGCGAGATCGGTGCCGCCGCGCGGCTTGGCGACTATCTGCAGGACTATCGCAAGCCGGTGATCATCACCGGCCGCAAGTCGTTCGCGGCGTTCGCGGGCTACACCGCCGGCGCGGCGCCCGACCTGCCGGTGCTGCGGTACGACGGCAGCGCGACGATACGCAACGCGCATGAGGTCGCCGACCGGGTGGCCGAGCTCGGCGCCGACGCGATCGTGGCCATCGGCGCCGGCAAACTCGCCGACACCGCCAAGAACGTGGCCGAATTCACCGGCGCCGACCTGATCATGGTGCCGACGATGGCGGCGACCTGCGCGGCGTATTCGGCGCTGTCGGTCAACTACGACGACAAGCACCGTTATGTCAGCGCGCCGCTGCACCCGCGCAACTCGAATCTGGTGCTGGTCGACGCCGCGCTGGTCGGCAAGGCGCCGCGCGAGTTCCTGATCGGCGGCATCGGCGACACCCTGGCCAAATGGTACGAATCCGTGCCGGTGTTCGCCCGGGCCGGCGAGCTCAGCGCCTTCGACCGCCTTGCGCAGCAGTCGGCGCGGCTGATCCGCGATGTGCTGCTGGCCGAAGGCGAGGTCGCGCTCGCATCCTACGATTCCGGGAACATCGACGGGCATCTGCGCCTTGTGGTCGACGTGATCATCGGGCTGGGCGGCACGGTCGGAGGCTTCGGCGGCGTGCGCGCACGCGCCTCGGGAGCGCACGCGATGCATGACGCGCTCACCTTGCTGCCTGGCAGCACGCGCGTGGTGCACGGGTCGAAGGTGGCGTATGGCATCATCGTGCAGCTGATCGCCGAGGGCAAGGAGGATGAGGCCCGCTCGCTGCTGCCGTTCTACCGCGCGGTCGGGCTGCCGTACTCGTTCGCGACGATGGGCCTGGAGCCCAACGAGGGCGACTGGCGCACGGTCGCGGAATTCGCGGCCGGCCCGAAGTCCGCGTTCTGCCTTGCGGTGCCCGGCATCACCGCCGACGCGATAATCGCCGCCATGCGCGAGGCGGAGCGGCTGTAACTCAGCAAGGGGCGTCGGCATCGACGCAAAGCCGCCCGCAATCATGGCTACACTTGGCTCCCCTCTGTGAGGCTGAGCCGTGAAGCAAACGCCAGAGGCGTTTGTAGGCGAAGGCGAGGCGACAGCCGAGCAGACAGGCTGCCGGCCAAGGCCATCCTTGATTGCAGGGCGAGCTGGCCGCGAAGTGGCCTGAGGGGAGCATTCCCGCAAACACCTGAATCAGCCGATTCACATATTCTCCCCTCAGTCGGCTACGCCGACAGCTCCCCTCCAGGAGGGGAGCCGGAATACGAAAAGGGGGCTTCTCCCGTGGAAGAAGCCCCCTTGACTATGCGGCAATAACGCCGTCCGTCAGTACTTGAAGGCCGGGATCACCGCGCCCTTGTAGTTCTTGTTGATCGCGTCGGCCACATCCTTGGTGTGGTAGGCGTCCACGATCTTCTTGTAGGTCGGGTTGTCCTTGTCGGCGGTGTTGGCCACGATCACGTTGATGTACTCCTTGAAGGCCTTGTTGGTCAGGCTGTCGGGCACCTGGTAGATCGCGTCGTCGGTGCTCATGCCGGCATCGATGATGAAGTTGGTGTTGGTGATGCCGCCGGCGTAGTCGGGCAGCAGGTTGATGATGGCCGCGGCGTCGTTCAGCTCGATCTGCACGCCGCTCGGGTTCTCGACGATGTCGTCGACGGTCGGGTTGGCGGCGTTCGGGTCCTTGAGCTTGATCAGTCCGGCGCTGTCGAGCACCTTGAGCGCGCGGCCGGTGTTGGTGGCGTTGCTGGGGATGGCGATCTTGTCGCCGGGCTTGAAGTCCTTGACGCTCTTGTACTTCTTGGAGTACAGGTTGAGCGGGGAGATGTACGAGTCGCCGATCACGGTGAACTTGTAGCCCTTCTCCTTCTCCTCCTGCTCCAGGAACGCGTAGTGCTGGAACGCGGTGATGTCCAGCTCCTTGTTGGCGAGGGCCTGGTTCGTGTAGATGCCGTCCTGGAACGGCTTGAGCTCGAGCTTGATATGCGCGTTCCCCGAATCGAGCTTCTTCTGCACGGCGGTCCAGACCGCGTCGTCGGAGTTGCCGACGACGCCGACCGTCACGACCTTGTCGCTGCCGGCGTGCGCGTTGCGCACGAGCGTGACGCCGATGACCGCCGCGATGACGACGACGATGGCGACGAGCACCGCGATCAGCTGCGTCTTCGCCTTCTTCTTGGATGTTGCGGATGCCATAATATGCCCCTCTCTCTAGTGATATTGCGTTATGGCGTATGGGTGATGAATAAGGATCTGAATGAGGATGGAACGGATGCGGATCGGTCAGTGCTCGGTGATCTCGACCAGCAGACGGCCGATGAACTCGATCAGGCCGATCAGCAGCACGAGCACGATGATCGTCGCGTAGGTGGCGTCGAGCATGTACCGCTGGTAGCCGTAGCGGATGGCGAAGTCGCCGAGACCGCCGCCGCCGACGATGCCCACGATCGCGGTCAGGCCGATCAGGCTGATCAGGGTGATCGTGGTGACGCGGATGATCGCGGGGACGCCCTCGCGCAGGTAGACGCGGAAGATGATCTCGATCGGGCTCATGCCCATCGACACCGCCGCCTCCACGAATCCGGGGTCAACACTGCTCAGCGCCGACTGGATCTGGCGGGTGAAGAACGGCGTGATGCCGACGATCAGCGGGAAGATCGCGCCCTTCGTGCCGATCGCGGTGCCCACCAGCGCGCGGGTCACCGGCACGAGCGCCGCCGCGAGGATGATGAACGGGATCGAACGGAACAGGTTCACGATCTTGTCGATCACGTTGAACACCACGGGGTTCGGCGTCAGCCCGCCGTGCTGGGTGACGGTCAGCACCACGGCGAAGAAGGTGGCGAACACGAATGACAGCACGCCGGTGACGCCGAGCATGATGAGCGTCTGCACGAAGCTGTCGAAGAATTCCGGCAGTCGCGTGACGACATTCGGAAACCAGCTGGAAAGCAAATCGGTCATGATGCCAAAACCTCGATTCCGATGTTACGGTTCTTCAGGTAGTCGATCGCGGCGAGGATGTTGTTCCGGTCGCCCGTGATGACGACGACGAGACCTCCAAGGGGCGAGCCCTCGACCACGTCGATGTCGCCGAACACGATGTTCACGTCGATGTCGAACTGGCGGGAGATGTGCGAGACCAGCGCTTCGGACACCTCCTTGGAGATGTAGCGCATGCGCAGCAGCACGCCGCCGTCCCCGACGCTGACCAGCGGCGAGTGCTCCTCGATGAGGTCGTTGACCTTGTCGAGATTCGACGTGGTGGCCACGAAGGACTTGGTCAGCGGGGCCTGCGGGTTGACGAAGATGTCGAACAGGCGGCCCTCCTCGACGATCGTGCCGTGGTCGATCACCGCTACCTTGTTGCAGATCTGCTTGACGACGGACATCTGGTGGGTGATGATCACGATGGTCAGCCCCAGCGTGTCGTGCAGCTGGCGCAGCAGCTTGAGGATCGACTTGGTGGTGTTCGGGTCGAGCGCGCTCGTCGCCTCGTCGCTCAGCAGGATGTCCGGGTTGTTGGCCAGCGCGCGGGCGATCGCCACGCGCTGCTGCTGGCCGCCGGACAGCTCGCTCGGGTAGTTGTCGGCCTTCTCGGCCAGCCCGACGAGCTCGAGCAGCTCGGCGACGCGCGCGGCGCGGGCCTCCCGGTCGAGCTCGCCGCCCAACAGCGGCAGCTCCACGTTGCCGGCCACCGTGCGCGACGGCATCAGGTTGAACGACTGGAAGATCATGCCGATGCGCCGGCGCAGCGAACGCAGCTCCTTGGGGCGCAGATCGCCGATGCCGCGGCCGTTGACCTCGAGCGACCCCCCGTCGAACGGTTCCAGGCCGTTGATGCAGCGGACCAGCGTGCTCTTGCCGGCGCCGCTCAGGCCGATGATGCCGTAGATGTCGCCGCGTTCGATGGTCAGGTTGATGCCCTGCAGGGCGACCTTGTCGCCCTCCTCGGTGTGGTAGATCTTCTTGAGGTCGTGAATGGCGACCGCCGGCACTTCGCCGGCGTTGCCGGTCGCGTTGTCGGGCGTGCCGGTCGCGCCGGTGGTCGCGTCGTCATGCGCGTGTTCCGTCATCGTGTCTCCTCTCTTGCGATGCGTGTTCCGTGATGCTTGTCGATGCCTGTCGGGACTGGCGGTCCTATCGGGCCTGCAGGTCCGCGCGGATCAGTACGCCAGCTCCAGCACGGCGATCACGTCGTCGCGGGTGAGCGGCGAATAGTTGCCGACCGTTGTGGCGCCTCCGTGCGTCAGCACGTCGGCGACGTGCTCGATGCCTTCGCGGGAGATGCCGAGCTCGTGCAGGCTCACGGCCAGGCCCAGCGCGCGGAAATGCTCCTCGAGCCGATCGGCCAGCAGATCGGCGGCCTGCTCGGGCGTGTAGTCGTACGGGTCGGCGTCGAACACGCGCGCGGCGAGCTGTGCGTAGCGTTCGGGCTTGCGCTTGGCCACGTAGCGGATGATCGACGGCAGGATCGCCGCGATGCCCTCGCCGTGGATCACGTCGTACTCGCCGCCCAGCTCGTGCTCGACGCGGTGCGTGGTCCAGTCGTTCTCGCCGCCGGTCGACAGCCAGCAGTGGTTGAACATCGTGGCCGACAGCCAGTGCAGTTCGGTGCGGGTGGCGAGGTCCTGCGGGTCCGCGGCGAAACGGCGCCCCGCAAGCAAAGCGGCCTTGAGCCCGCCTTCCAGCAGCCGGTCGGCCGACTCGATGCGCTCGCCGGAGGTGAAGTACGGTTCGAGGAATCCGACCGCCAGATCGGCCACGGCGGCGGCCTGATGGCGCAACGGCGCGGTGCGCGAGTACTCGGGGTTGACGATGGCGAATTCGGGGATGATCAGGCGGGTTTCGAGCGCGCGCTTGTCATGGCCCTGCTGCAGCACGGCGCAGTCGGAGACTTCGGAGCCGGAGCCGGGGATCGTGCTGATCACGCCGACCGGCAGCGTCTCGGCCGGCGTTGCGGTGCCGTCGAACAGGTCCCAGACGTCGCCCTGATAGGGCACGCCGACGCCCACGGCCTTGGCCGTGTCGAACGAGCTTGCGCCGCCGGCCGCCAGCACGAAGTCCACATGGTTGGCGCGGGCCTCGTCCACCAGGGTGCGCACCAGCTCGATATGCGGGTTTGGCACCACGTCGTCGTTCTCGTACAGCCGCGCGCCGAGCGCGTCCGCGGCCTGCTTGACCTCGTCGCGGATGCCCAGATCGAAGACGTAGTCGCCGCTGTACACGAACAGGATCGCGGTCGGGTGGTAGGCGGCGAGCAGCTCCTTGAGCTGGTGCTGCGCGCCGACGCCGAAGATCAGCTGGTTCTTGCTGGAATAGGTGAAGGTCATTTGATCGCGTCCCTCCAGGTGGCCGGGGTGAAGGTGTGCTCGAGCGGCTTGAGGCGGCCGTCGACGTCCACCTTCAGCACGGAGTTGAAGGTGTTGCCGGCGATCATCTGGCCGGCGAAGCCGACGATCACGACGATCTCGTCGTCGTTGAACGCCTTGCGGACGCGGGCGAACAGCTCGTCCGGCACGGCGGTCGGGTTCTTGACGATGCTTTCGGCGAAGTCGATGAGCAGCTGCTCGCGCTCATCGGGCTCGAACTCATTCGGGTCCACGCCCAGATCACGCAGGTCACTGACGAAGAACAGCGAGCACAGCAGGCAGCTGCCGGTGCGCGAGATCGCGTGGGCGAAGATCGTCGCGTCCTTGATGCCGAGCGTGGCGACCAAGCTGTCCCAGGAGTAGTGCCAGGCGCGGTAGGCGAGGAAGGTGCCGTAATCGCGCAGCAGGGTCTGCTGCATGTTGGTCAGCGTGCCCTTCTTGTCCAGATCGTCCCACGCCTTGCTGGCGTCTGCGGTCAGATTGTTCGGGTCCGCCGATCCGACTCGTGCCATGATGATCCTCTTTCCTGTGTGGTATCCGTGCGTTGTCTTGTGTGCGCCGCGCGTGTGCCGCCCGTCGCGGGCGTCGCGCCTTCCGCACTGCCTGACTCATCGTATGGCCCCGATGGTGGCCGGGGAACGGGTTGGTTATACGTGGAATTGATAGGCCCATATCAGGGCGTTGCGGCCGTGCGGGTGCTGACGGGGGCGAATATGCCTTGAAACGGTGGTGTGTCCAGTATGTGGACTCGTATGGGGCGGGTGGTGGCTGCTTTGATGAGCCGATGCGTTCCGCGGAGGCTGCTTTTGGGGCCTTCCGGTTCGTTCCCGGTCTGTTGTGGGGCTGCCCGGGCCCGCGATGTGCCGTACTGTCGAGTTGTCGATCATGCCGGCGAAGATGATCGCGCGCTGGGGCAACCTGACGGTCAATGGCCTGATGTTCGTGATCTCCGGCATGTTCCTGCTGCCGTTCGTGCGGCCGTGGGCCACCGCGCCGGCATTGGACTGGGTCGGCGTGCTGCTCATGGTCTATACGGTGGTCGGCGGTACGTTCGGCGCTTACTGGCTGTTCTTGGGCGGCATGATGCGCGTCGGTTCGATGCGCGCCACCATGCTCGACACCAGCGAGCCGGTCGCCGCCACCATCACTGCGGTCATGTTCACCGGGGCGGTGTTCACGCCGACCGATCTGATCGGATTCGTCATGATTCTCGCGATGGTGTTCCTAGTGCGGTGAGCGGGAGACCGGCGCCGGCCGCCGGTTCCTGATCGCCGGTTGCCGTGCCGCGCATCCGTAGTATCGTGAGTTCCATGAGCGAACACAACACGCCGACCGCCTATTTCGCCGGCGGCTGCTTTTGGGGTCTTGAACGGTACTTCCAGAACGTCGACGGCGTGACCGGAACCACGGTCGGGTACGCGCAATCCACCGTCGAATCGCCGACCTATGAGCAGGTCTGCGCCGGAACGACGGACGCCGCCGAAACCGTGCGCGTCGAATTCGACCCGGAGCAGGTGACGCTGCGCACGCTGGCGCTGCTGTTCCTCGAGGTCATCGATCCGTTCTCCGTGGACCGCCAGGGCGAGGACCACGGGCGGCAGTACCGCACCGGGATGTTCTTCACGGATGAGGCGCAGCAGGCCGTGTACGTCGCCGCGCTGGAGCAGCTCGTCGACCGGCAGCCGCAGCGGCCGGCCGTGCTGGTCGAGCCGCTGCGCAACTTCTACCCGGCGGAGGAGCGCCATCAGGACTACTTGATCAACAACCCCGGCGGATACTGCCACATTCCGCTCGCCGCGATCGCGAATGTGAAGCGCCGCCAGAAGTACGTGGAGCGCATCTGGGACCTGACGCTCGAGCAGTTCGCCGTCACCCAGCATGCGGCCACCGAGCGCCCCTTCGTCAACGAGTACGACGAGGAGTTCGAGCCGGGCATCTATGTGGATATCGTCAGCGGGGAGCCGCTGTTCTCCTCGCGCGACAAATTCGATTCCGGATGCGGCTGGCCCGCGTTCTCCCGACCGATTTCGGATGCGACGCTGACCGAGCACGAGGACCACCGCATTCCCGGGCGTGATCGCATCGAAGTGCGCACGGCGGATACGCAGATCCACCTCGGCCATGTATTCACCGACGGTCCGGCCGAGCGCGGCGGGCTGCGGTATTGCATGAATTCCGCCGCCCTGCGGTTCGTGCCGCGCTCGCGGATGGCTGAGGAAGGCTATGGCGACTGGATCGGCGTGGTGGACGGTGACGATCGGTCATGAGCATGGAGAACACGGGAAACGTCGCGGGAGCGCGCAAGCCGGCCAAACGCGAGGATGAGCGCACGGTCGCCGGCGAACGGCGCATGATGAGGCGCGCGGACCGGGAGGTGACGGATCGTGAGCAGATTGCCGCGATTCTCTCGGGCTGCGACATCGTCGACGTGGCCTACACGGATGCCGAGGGGCTGACCGTCGTGCCGCTCAATTTCGGTTACGACTACGACGTGGCGTCCGGCGCGATGGCCCTCTGGTTCCACTCGGCGCCGCACGGCCGTAAGCTCGACGCGATCCGGGCTGCGGCAGGCGGGCGCTTGCCCGTGGCGTTCGCCATGCGGACCGACTGCGAGGTGGTGGCCGGCCGTGCCGCGTGCAACTGGGGCGAGGCGTTCAAGTCGGTCGTCGGCAACGGCGAGGCCTCGCTGGTCGAGGATATGGACGAGCGCCGCCACGGATTGCAGGCGTTGATGGTCCATCAGGCGCATATGCCGCATGTGGAGTTCACCGATGCGCAGGTGCGCAGCGTCACCGTGTGGAAGATCGAGGTCGGTTATCTGACGGCCAAGGTCCGTGCCAAGCCGGCGTCCGTGCATGCGCATCAGCATCAGCGTTCGGCTTCGGCTTCGGGTTCGGGTTCGGCGGGTGCGCCTCATCCGCAAGCGGAATAGGCGTGCCGCGGCGTTGGCGCAGCGGCCGTATCCGCGCCGGTGGGCGGTCCGCGTCCGAACCAGATAGACTTGCCTCATGGCAGCAGTAACAGTGGTGATTACCAGCTACAATCAGGGTCCGCTGATCCGTGAGGCGGTCGAATCGGCGCTGACGCAGACGGTCCGGCCGCAGCGCATCATCATCGTCGACGACGGGTCGGATGATGCGGCCTCGATCGATGCGCTGAGCGCGATTCTCGACGATTGCCGACATGGGGCGAAGATCGGACGCGCGGCCGCCGGCGGCGTTGCGGTCGACTTGATCGGGCAGCCCAATGCGGGGCCGTCGGCCGCGCGCAACCGGGGCATATCGGCCGCCGAGACGCCGTTCGTGGTGGTGCTGGACGGCGACGATCGTTTGCTGCCGGAGTTCATCGAACGCACGCTGCCGTTGCTGGAAGGCGACGGCGCGATGGTCGCCGCGTCCGGTTGGCTGCGGACGTTCGGCGTGCTGGATTCGGTGGTCCGGCCGTCCGGCGGCGGCGCCTCCGCGTTCGTGGCGCGCAATTGCTGCCCGGCGACGTGCCTGATCCGCCGTTCCGCGTGGGAGCGATGCGGCGGCTACGACGAATCGATGCGCAGCGGATTCGAGGACTGGGACTTCTTCCTGTCGATGCTGGAGAGCGCGGGCGGTGCGGATGGTGCAGACGGTGTGGACGGTGCCCATATCGGCATCGTCCCCGAGCCGTTGATCGCATATCGCACCGCCCCGGTGTCGTCCAACGTGACCAGCATGGCCAAACGGCTCGATCTGATGCGGTTCCTCATCGCCAAGCATCACGGCCTGTACGCCGGGCACCTTGCCGACGCGGTGCTCGGGGTCGAGGCGATCTCTATGCGGCGCCTTGCCATGTGGGAATCGCTGATGCGCGGGGATGCCGAGGCCAGCAAGGCGTTCATGGCCCATCCCACCTACGGCGACGGCGGCATGGCCGCCGCCGTGCGGCTGCGGAGCTGAGGGTCAGCTCACCAAATGCCGATAGAGCTCCGGGTCGACCGGCCGGGCCAGGCGCAGGACCGACAAGGTTACCTTCACGCTGCCCTGTCCGCTCGCATCGGGCTTGGTGGTGAGCCGGGGATGCCCGAACGCGGCGACATGGCCGACGTAGTAGTACTTGCCGTCGGCCTCCTCCGCCTTGCGCATGACGAATAGCGGGACGAAATGCGTACGGTGCCAGTCCGGGCCGACGCCGTTGAGCGCCCATAGGAATTCCGGGGACTGCGGGGTGCGCCCATTCTTGCTGAAGTATTTCATCTCCTGCGTGTTCAGGAATTCATCCTCGTACTGGCTGGCTGCGTATTTCACGAAGATGGGCATGGTTCCGGTCTCTTTGTCGAGTAGATAGCCGCCCACGTTCTGCGGGGTGTTCTCCTTTTTCCAGCCGCACAGCCGCATGACGTCGGCCATGGAATACTTGCGTTCGTACAGGAACATATGGTCGAAAGCCTGCTGTTTGGCGGTGGCCTCGCGGAAGATGTCGCGGCAGTTGGCCAAGCCGGTGCGCAACGTATCCGCGAAGAAGATGCGGAACGTTCGGTTCGCGGCAAGCATGGCGGCGAATGCGTCGCTCAGCCGATAGGCGATGTCGTCTCCCACGGTTCCGCCGCCTGCGGTGTCGCCCAATGTCTCGATCAACGGCTGATTGCCGAAACGGCTGCGATTCGGACCGGTGAAATACGAGTAATCGAGCACGCTGATCGCCGAGTCGAATTGCGCGTCCGATGCGTCGGCTTGCGGGAATTCGGCGTGAATCGCGTCGAGCAGTGCGCTGCGGCCGATTGGTGAGCCGGCGTCCCAATGGTGAGGCGCGCCGTCGCCCGGTCGCTCGTCGGCGAAGCGGCAGAGCCGATCGAGAATGACCAACTCGTGCGGCCGCAATCCGGGGAGCAGCAGCTCCGTCGCCATCTTGAGCACCGCATCCTCAACGTCGGTTACTGGATCCAATTGGTCTTCGAACGTCGCTTCGTGGTGTCTGCCCTTGCCCAGGCTTTTCTCGCGCGAACGCACGAAATCAAGATAGTTGCTGCGCTTTGACGCGAGCGTGCACGGCAGCGAGGGGTCATAGTCGTAGATATCCGTGAGCATGGGGATGCGCCCCAGCTCGTAACGCACCTGCCGGTATTGTTCGGACAGCTTTTTCATGTCGGACCAATCGGCGGTGTCCAAGGACTTCAGGATGCGTTCCTTGGCGATCGGGTCAAAACTGATGGATGACAGGCCGATCGATTTGCGCTGCAGGTTTCGGCGCGCTCGATCGCGGTCGCCGGTGTTGCCGTACAACGCCACCGGGATCAGGTAGTTGTTGGTGTAGTTGCCGATGAAATCGATGACCACGACGCTGTCTTTGTGGGGGAATTTACGTAGGCCTCGGCCCAGCTGCTGCGTGAAGATGATGCTGGATTCGGTGCTGCGCAACATGACGATCTGGTTGACGGCGGGAATATCGACGCCCTCGTTGAACATGTCGACGGTGAAGAGGTAGTCGAGCTCGCCTTCGGTGAGCTTGCGCACATACTCGTCCCGCTGCGTTTGGGATACGGGCTTGCCGTTGTCGTCCGTGCTGGTGACGGCCGCGGTGCGATAAAGACGTTCCGCTTGCTGGTTCCATTGCCGGTTGAACAATCGGGACAGTTTGCGCGCCTCCTCTTGGCGGCTGCAGAACACCAGTCCGGTGACGGGAATGTTGAACTGCCCATATTCCTGCAACTTGTCGACGACATAACGCACCCGTTGCCCGGTGGCCAGTTGTTCGATCTCGTACTTGAGCTGCTTCGAGTCCTGCGCATCCAGGCCATTGGCCACATCGAGGCGGTGGGAGGAGTCTTCCGGATCGTCGTCGGAGCCAAGATATTCCGCGACGCCGTAGTAGTGGAACGGGCAGAGCATGTTCTCGTCCAGCGCCTTTTGCAGGCGGATCTCGTAGGCGATGTTATGCCCGAACAGCTCGAAAATGTTGATGCCGTCCGTGCGCTCCGGCGTGGCGGTCATGCCGAGCATGAAATCGGCGTCTTTGAAGTGGTCGATGATGCGCCGATATCCGTCGGCGCCGGCATGATGAACTTCGTCGACCAGAATATAGTCGAATTCATCGGATCGGAATTGCGCCAGAATCTCCGGCCGGCGCATCGTCTGCGCCGTGGCGAACACGTAGCGGCGGTCCTGCTGCTTGCTGGTCCCCGAATACAGTCCCAGTTCGGATTCGTCGCAGCCGAGCACCTTGTGGTAGGACTTCATCGCGGCTTGAAGAATCATCTGCTGCTGGGCGATGTACAGCATGCGTTTCGGCCGGTATTCGCGCACGTCGAATGCGGAAAGATACGTCTTCCCGGTACCCGTGGCGGACACGATGATCGCGCGGCGCTCGCCTTGCTCGCGCAGCCTCTTCAGGTTGGACAACGCCTCCCGTTGCATGGCATTCGGTTGTATATCGCGCTTGGCGAGCGATTCCAGGATCGCGCGGCGAGGCGGGGCGTACTTCTTGAAATCTTCTTCATACCGCTTGATCCATTCTTCGGTGAGCGGCACGGAATCGTCGACCTGCGAGGCGATTTCGTCTTGGAACTGCCCGACAAGACCACCTTCCGCCAGCGAGGAGACTTTGAGATTCCATTCGCGCTGCGTGGTCAATGCGGTGTCGGTGAGATTCGAGCTCCCCACGTACATGTCGTAGTAGGGCGTGCCGTCCTTCATGCGGCGGGCGAAAATGTATCCTTTTGGATGGAACGGCTGGCCTTGGTGCATCGCATCGGTCTCGGCATCGGCAGAGCCTTCCCAGACGCGAACGTCAATGCCGGCGATGTTCCGCAAATGCAGCAGCTCCCAGAATGCCCGCGGGTCGTTGAAATGGTTTTTGGTCGAGGTTATCAGCCTGCTGGTCCGTTTCGCTATCGAGCGATGGCTTCTGAAGTCCTCGAACAGGCTGAGCAGGGCTCCGGCGGAGACGAATGCGACGGAGATGTCGAAGGAGTCGCTGGTGGCCAAGGCGTTGCCGATCTCCTCCCGCATGGTCGGCCCTCCAGCTCGATTGGCGATCAGTGTCGGCTTATATTCGCCGGGCGCGTCCAACCGTGCCGCGATCAGACCGGAGACGATGTCTTCGAGCATCGACGATGCCGGACCGGAATCGCCATGCTGCATGCCTGCCGAATACTCTGGTTCGTCGTCTGAACTTGTGGGCATTGTCGCTCGTTCCTTGTGCTGCTGATTGCCTTGCTTGCATGTACCGTGCCGCTTTGCGGCGCGCTCATCGGATTATCGATTGGTCGCTGACGAGTGCGGCGACTGTCTCACGGTCCACCGGGGCCCAATTCAGTTGCGGCATATCGGCAGGGGCCAGCCATTGGATATTGGTGTGCTCGGTGAGGCGCGGGGAGCCCTCGACGAGATGGCAGATGAAGGTGGTCAGCCGCACCGTGCCGAAGTCGTAGTCGTATTCACTGGTGCACACTTCCTGCGCGACGTTGATCTCGCACAGCAGCTCTTCTTCGATTTCGCGGTGCAACGCCTGCCGAGCCGTTTCATGGGGCTCGATCTTCCCTCCGGGGAATTCCCAATATCCCGACAACGTTTTTCCCGGACCGCGCTGCGCGCATAGCACTGCGCCGTCTTTGACGATAACGGCTCCTACGACATTGATGATTTTGCGCTTCGGCTCCATGAACAACCAGGATACAACGCTGCAAGATCCGGGTGTGATTCGTTGCGGCACGGGGGATGCTGGTGAAGGGCAGGCGGGCTATTGTGGTGATCACGGAGATTGGGCCATTCATGGAACATGATCCTGTGATGGCCGGATCGCCGAAAATGCACGGCAGGCGTACCGGATATCACCGAACATCAGCAACTCAAGAGGAGATTGACATGATTCTCGTCACCACCACACCGTCCGTCGAAGGGTATGCGATTACGAATTACCAGGGCATCGTGTTCGGCGAGGTCGTCGCCGGCGTGAATATGTTCAGGGATATCGGCGCGAGCCTGCGGAACGTGTTCGGCGGTCGCAGCCAGGGGTATGAGGAGGAGCTGACGAACGCCCGCAACGAGGCGATCGCCGAAATGCAGCAGCGGGCTGAGGCGATGGGCGCGCACGCCGTGGTCGGCGTGGACATCGACTACGAGGTGCTCGGCGCCGATGGGTCGATGCTGATGGTCACCGCGTCCGGTACCGCCGTGCAGATCGTCCGTCAGGGGTGACGGTACTCGTATATCGAATACGGTCGGCTGGCGTTTACGGTCGGCTGGCGTTCGGGCGCCTGCGACTGCCTGAGCAGGGTGGTTCTTGCGTTTGGGTGCGCCGGGAGCCCCTGATGAGAAGGACCAGGGCTGCGGGCGGTGCGGCACGGGTCTTTGTACGGGATGCCGTGTGCCGCCTGGGCGCCCAATGAATCGTAAATGCGAGTTGTCGGTGCGTGGGCGGCGAGACTAGCCTCAAAACAGGTCGTTTTCATCGGTGGAATCGTGCCTGCAACCGGTTCCACTACTACGGGGCGCACCGACAACTCGATGTTCCGCTGCACGGATGCCACGGGATGGCGCATGATGCCGCTGTACAGATGCAGCTGAGCGTCGGATAATCCGTAATCCGTCCGAATAATGCTTTAGGTGACTGTGATAGGGTGCCGGCAAGGCGTAGCGGCAGGAAGGCGGGCGAAATGCGCATCAGTGACGACGAGTTCGAACATGCCATCGAAGAGGTACTGGCCGACCTGCCTGAACGGTTCAAGCGGGTATTGGAGAATGTGGGTATCGCCATGGCCGACGAACCGAACGAGCGGGAGCGCGCGACGATGAGCGATCCGCGCGGCGAGCTGCTCGGCCTGTATGAGGGTGTGCCGATCACGCGGCGCACCACGGGCTACAGTGGTGTGATGCCTGACGTCATCACCCTGTTCAAGGGGCCGCATGAGCGTTTGTGCTCGACGCCGGAACAGCTGCGGCGCCAGATCCGCAAGACCGTATTGCACGAGATCGGGCACTATTTCGGTTTCGACGACGAGTATCTGCACGCCCACGGCTACTGATCTTCATGATTGCTGGTAGGAGTTGTTCCCAGCATTCTTCTCGTGCATATGGGGCTTTCAATCCAGCGAATTGACGGGTGCCGTATATCGCCGGCGCTGGTTACGCTGTCGTCCATGACCATACGAATCGAGGCCTGCGATCACCTGCCCGATGACGCCCGCGCCATCCGCGAACGGGTGTTCATCCGTGAACGTGACTGGAGGCCGGAATTCGATGAATGGGATGCCGTATCCGTGCATTTGCTGGCATTCGAGCCGACCGATCCCGGCCGTGCCGTGGCGACCTGCCGGTTCTATGCCGACCCCGATCATCCCGATCAGCCGGGACGGTACATCATCGCGCGGCTGGCGGTATTGCCCGAGGCACAAGGGCAGCGTATCGGGTCGCGGCTGCTGGCTGATGCGGAGCGGCGCATCGCCCGGCTCGGCGGGACCATGGCCGCCGTGCACTCGGAGAACGATCACTATGGTTTCTACGAGCAACGCGGTTACCGCCTCACCGACGAGGTCTACGAAGGCGGCCGCCACGGTTGGTTGGTGAAGGATCTGCCCGGCCTCGCATGAAGGAAAGTCCTGTCTTCGCGCGATGCGCCGGAGCCGGGTGGGCCCTGCGGTTCGCAAGGGCTACAGCGCGCAGACAATCAGATAGATCGCCACGACGTGGCAGGTGTACCCGATGACCGTGCCCAAGTGAAACATCTCGTGAAACTCGAACCAGCCGGGAATGGGATTCGGCTTGTGCAGTGCGAAGCATACGGCTCCGGCGATATACGCGGCGCCACCGCACGCGATGAGCACGGTCGGCGCCGGGCCCACCGCGGGGGCCGCCCATAGCTGCGGGATAAGCGTCACCGGGGCCAGGCCAAGCACGACGTACACGGTGGTGAACACCCAGTTCGGGGTTTGCAGCCAGACGATGTGCAGTATCGTTCCGACCGCCGCGGTCACCCAGATCACCGTGAGATACGGGCGGCGGATCGCCGGGCTGAGCGCGAAGAGCACGGGCGTGTTGGTGCCGGCGATGATGAGGAAGATGTTCGAGTAATCGATGCCGCACAGCACGCGGGTCACTTTCGCGCTGCGCCACGGCACGACGTGCAGCAGCGCGCTGTTGCCGAACAGCAGCATGGCCGAGGCGCCGTACATCGCGCAGGCCGCCTTGACCGGGCCGGCCGGCGCGATGCAGATCAGTACGATGGACGCCGCGATGCACAGCGGCAGCGTGATGAGGTGCAGCCATCCGCGCAGACGCGGCTTGCGTTTGCCGAACGCATCGACGGGGACGATCCGGCGTTCGGCCGCCTTCAGCGCGGCTTTCGCCTGGTGATAGCGGGCCTTCGCGGCCTTGTAACGGGCTAACGTGCGATTGAGCGCGGCGTTGTTGGCGTCGGCGGTATTGGCGGTGTTGACGGGGCGGTCGGCTTGGCTTATTGCAGTGGAAGCTGCTTCTTGCGCCGCTTGTGCGGGTTCCATCGCTCCGGGAATCGGTTCCGGGCGGAGTTTGGTGGACGGGGTGCGCGCGGGAGCGCCGTGCGGTTTTCCTCCCCGGATGCGCTGCGCCGGCAGACGGTGAAGCGCGGTTTGTTGTGTAACCGGCGTGCTGGTGGAAACACTCATGCTAATCACCTCGGTATGGTCGGTGGCGCTCGCTCGACCATTAACTTACGCTACCGTAACCTAGTATAGGCGGCAAGGGGAGGCACGATTGATTATGGGGTGCACTTTTCAGCTATGGTTGGAAACGAGTGAATGCAATGTATGCCAACGGCGCTCATCGCACGGCCTGTATGCGGCATGCCGCTGCGGTGAGGCAGGGTAGGGAGGCGCCATGAAACGAACCTCAGTGCACCGTGATCCGGAGCTGTTCCCCAAAGAGGTCCGGCGCTATGTTGCGGATGGCAAGCTTTTCGACAGCAGTTCATCGCCTCAGGCCACCGTCTACTATGCAGACATCGAAGGCGGGTACTTTCTGAAAACCGCGCATGAGGGAGCGTTGCGGCACGAGGCAGTCATGACCTCGTATTTCCACGGCAAAGGGCTGGCCAGCGCCGTGCTGCATTACGGGCAGTGGAACGGGTGCGACTGGCTGCTGACGGCACGCGTCCCCGGCGAGGATTGCACGGCTGCGCAGTATCTGGACAACCCCGAGCGGCTCGCCACTTTGCTGGGCGAACGGCTGCACGCGCTGCATGAGCTGCCGTGCGCCGACTGCCCCGTATCGGATCTCACCACTTCGTACCTGACGACCGCGGAACGCAATCATGGACTTGGCCGGCATGATCTTTCGTTCTACACCGAACGGTATGGGCATGCGGATGTCGATGACGTCTATGGCATAGTGAAATTGCAGGGCTCAAGCTTGCATGCCGATGTGCTGTTGCACGGGGACTACTGTCTGCCGAACGTTATTCTGGACGATTGGAGATTCGGCGGATTCGTGGACTTGGATTGCGCCGGCGTCGGCGACCGGCACGTCGACGTGTTCTGGGCGTTGTGGACGTTGCGGTTCAACCTGCACACCGACGCATACGGAGACAGGTTCCTGGACGCCTATGGCCGTGATCTGATTGACGAGGAACGGCTGCGGACTGTCGCCGCCGTGGAAGTATTCGGATAGGCTCAGGCTCGCCGCGGATGCGCGAGTCATTTCCGTGATCGTCATACCGGATGGGCTTGTGGAATCAAAAGTTCCTATAACCCGCAATCTATCACAGTCGTATGACTGTGTGAATGGCGGGATGACTGTCATGTGACAGTCATGTGACTGTGTGAGGGACGTGCAAATCAGATGTTTCTCTGATGGGTCGTCTCGGTGCTTGCCGGTGACAGCCGAACGCGAATCGACGTGATCGAGGCAACTGATTCTGTTACTGCGGCCCTACTTTTTGAGAAAGCGAAAGGGCTGGAACCTTTCGGTTCCAGCCCTTTGGTGCTGGTGCGAGTGGGGGGAGTTGAACCCCCACGAGCATACACTCACTGCCACCTGAAGACAGCGCGTCTACCATTCCGCCACACTCGCAGACAAGCGTTTAACTTACCACGGGTGTGCGTGGTATGCAATTCGGCGTGTCGCGATGGTGGCAACTGCTGGCGAAGTCGTTCATGGCCAGGGACTTGGCTCGGCGCGGATGGCGATTGAATCCGTCCGAGCCAATAGCGGAGCTGAACCGTTACTTTGTAGAGGTTTTGCCCTGCTGAACCCATTGTCAGCGGGGCGGCGCTTCTGCAGACTGTGGCATGCGCTTCTTGCGGATACTGCTGGCGGGGTTCATCTCCTACAAGGTAGAAGGGGTGGCCCGCTGGCAAGGCACGTAATGGTGCCGATCTCCTAGACCGTAGAGAAAACTCGCCGCTGATAACGCCAGTGGTAGCGAAGTCGCCAGCCTCTAGAGGATATATCTCGCTGGCATGCTTCCTATCGGGGCGTATCGTCTGCGGGGTATGCGGGTTGCTCCGCTTACGGGTTCCGCAGCGGTGCAGGACTTCTAGAGCGTAGTGAGATTGCCTTGCTGGTAGTGCCAGTAGAGGTGAAACCTTTAACCTCTAGAAAATGTGCCTCGCTGACAGACCTCTTACCGGAACAAACCTTCTAGGGTGTGTTTACACTAGTTGGTTTTGCTGGTGTTTTTGAGTTGGATGGCGATGAGGGCGAGTTGGAGGTTGGCGAGGAAGGTGGCGTCGAGCCTGTCGTAGCGGGTGGCGGCCTTGCGGTAGTGCTTCATGCGGCTGAAGACGCGTTCGACCATGTTCCGCCCCTTGTGCGCCCGCCTGTCGTAGTCCCATGGGTCCGTGCGGTTCCTCTTGGGCGGCACGGCCGGCGTCGGGCCGAACGATTCGGCCAGCAGACGGGTGGGATCGCCCTTCGTGGGCGCGGTCCATGAGCAGCCTGGCTCCCATGAACGCGCCGAGCGCGGCCATGGAGCGGCGCCCGTGGGCCGCGTCGCGCTCGTTGCCCGGACTCAAATGGATTTCGACGAGCGTCGACTCGCTGTCGGATACCACGTGAACTTTGGCGTTCCGTCCTCCCCGGGAGACCACGACGGACTGCGGCCCCCTTTTTCCCGGGGCGCCGGCCGCGTGCCGGTGGACCTTCACGCTCGTGGAGTCCAACGCGGGCACCCGGACCTCGACGGCGATGATCCGCTCCTCCTGCAGGGCGGCGAACAGGCGCTCGATCGCGCCGTTCCCGGACCAGCGGTTGAACCGCTGGTAGACGGTGATCCACTTGCCGTAACAGGCGGGCAAATCCCTCCACGGGGCGCCGGTGCGGCACATCCACAGCAGCGCGTTGACGAACGTGTAGTTGTCGACCGCCACGTTGCCCCGCTGACGCGGCAACAGATGCGCGACCCTCATGAACTGGTCCAGCGTGATGTCATACCTCGGCGTACACACACCCCAATTATCACACAAAACCAATATAGTGTAAACACACCCTAGTATCCCGCGCCGTAAGTTCGTGTACTATGCTGGCTCCCCTCAGTCGGCTACGCCGACAGCTCCCCTCGGAGAGGGGAGCCAGAATTACTAAACGAATTTATGGTGCGGGATGCCAGAGGATGGTCGCACTATTCCGGCAAAACAGCTTCTGACAAAAGTGGCCGCCCCTCAAAACGCTCGCCCCATCAAGACGGCTTCCGGCAAAACGGCTTCCGGCGTGGTGGCGGTCGGTGACGGTCAGCGCCGGCAGCTTCCCACCGCCAGTCGCCCGCTACCAACACGCGATATTGCTGTCGGTGCGCGATTCCGTGCCGCCGACCAAAGCTCCATTGTCGAGCCGCATGATCATCTGGCCTCGCCCGAAGTCGGCCGGTTCGAGGCTCATGGTCGTATCATGCCCGCGGCTGGCAAGCTCGCGGGCGATCCGCGCGTCGAAGCGCAGCGCTTCCACGCGCATCGCGTTCCTATGGTCCCACCGCCACCGCGGCGCATCGAGCGCCTGCTGCGGATCCAGATGGAAGTCGATTGTGTTCATCGCGACCTGCACATGCCCCTGCGGCTGCATGTATCCGCCCATCACTCCGAACGGGCCGACCGGTCGGCCATCGCGCATCAGGAATCCCGGGATGATCGTGTGATACGTGCGTTTGCCGGGCTTCAGCGCGTTCGCCCGCGAAGGGTCGAGCGAAAAGTCGGCTCCGCGATTCTGCAGGGCGATGCCGGTGCCTGGCACGACGATGCCCGAGCCGAAGCCCATGTAGTTCGACTGGATGTACGACACCATGTTCCCTTCGCCGTCCGCGCAGCACAGGTACACGGTGCCGGAACTGGACGGCGTTCGCGTGGTGCGGATTTCGGCCGTGTCCCCGATCAGACGGACCTTTTCCTCGCCGTATTCGGGGGCGAGGTACCGTGCGTAGTCGACGTTGGAGTCATCCGGGTCGGTGACCGTATCGAAGGCGTCGGCGAACGCGATCTTGATGGCCTCGATCTGCCGGTGATACGTCGCGGCATCCGGCTTTGCCGGAATATCGAAGTTGCGCAGGATGTTCAAGGCCATAAGTGCGACGATGCCCTGCCCGTTGGGCGGAATCTCGCACACCTGCCATCCGCGGTAGTCGAGCCGCATCGGTTCGCCCCATTGCGCCCGGTACGCCGCAAGATCGTCGTAGCGCAGGTATCCGCCCGCCTCCCGGCTGGCCTTGTCGATGAGCCGGGCCAGATCGCCTTCGTAGAATGAACGGGCGTCGCTCGCGCCGATGCTCTCCAGCGTGGCCGCATGCTCGGGCAACGTGACGATATCGCCGGCCGCGGGCGCTCGCCCATTGCTCGTGAATACCCGGAACCACTCGTCGAACCGGCCATCCGCGTTGTGGCGCCGGTAGCTGGCGGTGGCGCGATCCCACCACATCGCCAGATTCGGATTCGCCGGATAGCCGTTGCGCGCGTAGTCCACCGCCGGTGCGAGATCCTCGGACAGCGAAAGCCGCCCATAGCGCTTGTTGATCGCGGCCCATGCGGCCGGCGCTCCCGGCACGGTGACCGGCGTCCATCCGAGCGCGGGCATATGCCCGTTGCCCGCATGCCCGTCGGCGATCACGCGGTCGATGGATATGCCTTGCGGCGCCGGACCGCTGGAATTCAGGCCGATCAGCCGGTGTTCCTTGGCGCTCCACGCGATGCAGAAGGCATCCGCCCCGATGCCGTTGGCCGTCGGTTCGACCACGGTCAGCGCGGATGCGGCGGCCACCGCGGCATCGAAGGCGTTACCTCCCCGCAGCAGCGCTTGCATGCCGGCCGCCGAGGCCTGCGGGGTGGAGCAATTCACCATTGCGTGCCCCGCATATATCGGGAATCGCTGGGACGGGTAGCGCTGGGATAACGGATCGAACATCGTATGCACCATACCGCCATTATCGCGCGGATCCGCTATAGCGGGTTACCGCCCGCGATGCATCGGCTCATTGGCCCAGCGCCCCAGCGCTTCGGCGGATTCAGCCCCGCGACCCGTTCGCGTAGAACCTGGACAGCGTCGCGTCGCGGAATTCGTCGAAGTACCCGCCGTCGATCGAGTCGCGGATGTCGTCGAGCAGCTTGACGAAGAACCGTTCGTTGTGGATCGTCGCCAGCGTGAATCCGTTGAATTCCCGGGCGCGCAGCGCATGGTCCACGTAGGAGCGCGAATAGTGCGTGCACGTGTAGCAGTCGCATCCCTCTTCCAAGGGGCCGAAATCGGCCTTGAACTCGGCGCGCTTGACGTTGTACCGGCCGTCGCGCGTGAAAATCGCGCCATTGCGGCCGCACCGCGCCGGGGCGACGCAGTCGAAGGTGTCGCCGCCGTTCTCCACGCAGGCGAAGATGTCGTCCACGGCGGCGATGCCGAGCACGTGGCGCGGCCGGTTCTCCGGCATCGCATCGCAGATCCACGCGCACGTATTGCCGATGATGCGCTTCTCGATCGCGCCGCCGATGCCCACGCCGTCGAAGTCCAGCGACGCGATCTGCTCGGCCGCATGCCGGCGCAGATCCTCGTAGTTCGCGCCCTGCACCACGCCGTACAACGCCTGATACGGCTTGCCGACCCGCTCCTCCGTCAGCCGCCGGTGCTCGGCCACGCAGCGCTGCGCCCAGCGATACGTGCGCTCCACCGACTGCTCCTGATACGAGCGCGTATTCATCAGCGTGGTCAGCTCGTCGAACGCGAACATGATGTCCGCGCCGATCTTATGCTGGATGCCCATCGAGATTTCGGCTGAAAAACGGTGCAGCGACCCGTTGAGCGGCGATTTGAACGTCACGCCGTCCTCGTCCACGAAGGCGAGGCGCTCCTTGCCTTCGGCGATCACGTCATCGGATTTCATGCCGGTCACGTCCATCGCCAGCGTCTTTTTGAATCCGGCTCCGAGCGAGAGCACCTGGAAGCCGCCGGAATCGGTGAAGGTCGGGCCATCCCAGTTCATGAACCGGCCCAGCCCGCCGGCCGCGTCGAGCACGTCCTCGCCGGGGCGCTCGTACAGGTGGAAGGCGTTCGATAGCAGGCACTGCGCGCCGAGATCACGCATCGTTTCCGGCAGCACCGCCTTCATCGCCGCCTGCGTGGCGACCGGCACGAACGCCGGCGTGCGGATGTCGCCGTGCGGCGTGTGAATGATGCCGGTGCGGCCGTATCGGGCGCCTCCTCGCCCCAGCCCGTCGGCGGTGTTGGGCAGCCGGGTGGCGGTTTCGAAGGAGAATGCGCTGCGGTCGCCGGGCTGCCCGGGCCGTGCCCCGCGGGGATGATCCAGAAGACTTGTCATAAGGTTCACTCTAGGCGAAGCCCGGTAGGAATCAAGACCGCCATCGCGCCGAAGACCGCTCGATCCCCGCTCCGTCGGGAAGGATCCGCCGCCTCGTCCGCCGGCCCATGCCGGCCGGGGCGGAGGTCGGCGCGCACGCCCACCGAGCGCGCCGCAGAATGGCGTATTTCCGCCCGCGCGGAGCCCATACGAACCGCGGCCCGACGCCGTCTGCCGCCGCATGGCGGCGACCCGCGCCCACAGCGATTATCGGGTTGCGAAACGGCCCCGCAGCGGCATTGCGGAATCCGAAAGCTAATTCATCCATTCCTTCCAATAAACATTCAGGAAACTTCCAGAGCAGCTATCTTTACTCTTAGGTAGCACTTCACCGGGGTGGTCACGAGAGCCGACATCCCTCCGCGAACCCGGTAACGACGTAAGGAGCAGCAATGGCTGAAGAGAACAACAACGACTGGGGCGCCCGCAGCGGCGACCAGCCGGCGCAGCCGACCAGCGACGCGCAGCAGACCACTTCCATGTCTCCGGTGACGGCACCGGCGGACACGACCGATACGGCAAACGCGACCTCCGCGGACGCGCAGGGCACGGCATCCGGCGCCGGCGAGCAGCCGACCGTGACGTTGCCGGCTTCCGCAGCCGCGCCGTCCGGTGACCAGCCGACCGTGCAGATGCCGCCGACCGCCGATACGCCGAATTATGCGGCTGCGGCGGGGGAGACCACGGTGGTGTCCAACCAGAACGCTGGCGACGCGCAGCAGTCCCAGCAGCAGCCGCAATATCGTCCGGCGCCGGAATACGGCGCGTACGGTCCGACCCCGACTCAGCCCCAGCAGCCTCAGCAGCAGCCGCAGCAGTCTGGCGCGCAGGCCAACCCGAACCAGCCGTTCGGCGGCCTGTTCGGGCAGCAGAATCCGATGGGACAGTCGAATGCGGCGAACGGCCAGCAGCATGGCGGTCACAATCCGTTCCGCAACCCATTCCTCGCCGGGCAGCAGAATCAGAACAACGGCCAGGGCCAGCAGGGGCAGAACCCCCAGAACCAGGGCCCGCAGAACGGTTCGCAGCCCCCGTTCCCGCCGTTCGGCGCGAACGGGCCGATGACGAACGGTTCGCAGCCGGGCCGTCCGGGCGCCTCCCAGGGGTCCAAGACCGTCAACGGCGTGATCGTCGCCGTGGTCGCCGCGCTGGTGTCCGCCGCCCTGTGCCTGGGCGTCGGCTACACGGCGATCACCAACGGCTGGGTGAAGGTGCCGACCACCAGCTCGCTGACAAGCGTGGATTCCAACAAGTCCGGTTCCGGCTCGGCCACCGTCAAGAGCGGCGAATCCGTTGACTGGACGTCCGTGGCGAGCAGCGTGTCCAACTCCGTGGTCTCCATCCAGACCGTGCTGAGCAACGGCACCGCCAAGGGCTCCGGCGCGATTCTCGACACCGAAGGCCACATCATCACCAACAACCACGTGATCTCCGGCGCGCAGCAGATCCAGGTGACGCTCGCCAACGGCACCATGTACTCCGCGCAGGTCGTTGGCACCGATTCCACCACCGATTTGGCGGTGATCAAGCTCGACAACCCGCCGAGCGATCTGAAGCCCGTGGAGTTCGCCGATTCCGACAAGCTCGCCGTCGGCGAGAACGTGATGGCCATCGGCAACCCGCTCGGCTACGACGACACCGCCACCACAGGCATCGTCTCCGCGCTGAACCGCCCGGTGACCGTGACCGACGACAACAACAACGAGGTCGTCACCAACGCCGTGCAGATCGACGCGGCCATCAACCCCGGCAACTCGGGCGGCCCGACGTTCAACGGCGCCGGCCAGGTGATCGGCATCAACTCGTCCATCGCATCCACGGCGACGTCGTCCGACTCCGCCGGTTCGATCGGCATCGGCTTCGCGATCCCGTCGAACCTCGTCAAGCGCGTGGCGAACGAGATCGTCAAGGACGGCTCGGTCAAGCACGTCGCGCTCGGCGTGACGATCAAGAGCGCCACGGTCGAGGCTGACGGCGTGACCCGCGGCGGCGCGCAGATCGCCACCTCGTCCACCGGCGGCTCCGCGGTCGTCTCCGGTGGCCCCGCCGACAAGGCCGGCCTGAAGGCCAACGACACCATCGTCGCCTTCAACGGCAACGCGGTGAGCAACAACTACTCGCTGCTCGGCTACGTGCGCGCCTCGGCTCTCGGTGACAAGGTGACGCTCACCATCGTGCGCGACGGCAAGACCATGGATGTGGATGTGACGCTCGATCAGGAGGAGTCGTCCGTGAACGGCTCCGGCAGCTCGAAGTCGAACGGCAACAACCAGAACAACCAGAATGACCAGAACGGCAACGGTTCGAACGGGTACGGCAATGGCTCCGACGGCTATGGCAACGGTTCGAACGGCCAGAACGGCGGCGGCTCCGGTGACGACGGCGGCTTCTCCGATCCGTTCGGCCTGTGGTAAAGCCGGCGGGCGACTCGCCGCATGATCGGCGGCCGTTGGCCGATACCGGTCGATACCGGGCGCTTATCAGGGCGTGGCAGGGAATGTTCCCCGCCACGCCTTTTTTCGTGGGTTCCGGCAAGAGAGGCTTCCTCCCGGCATGTCGCCGAGCGCCGGCTGATAGTGTGGGCAGGGCGCGAGAGGCGGAACCCGTGTTGTTCCGCACGCCGCGCATGACACTAAACACATAACTGAATACGAACATCTTTACGCCGTGTATCGGAAGGTCGAGCGGGAGCCAACAGGCCCCGGCAGAGCCGCCGGTGGGTTAACAAGGCGTGATCGCAGCGCCGATTGCGCGGGCCACGCTTGCCGCAGTCGACTCCGTATACGAGCGTAAGGAGCAATGATGAGCGGACTCATCAAATTCTTCACCACAATTCTTTCTGTCTGCCGTCTCGTGCCGATGCTGCCCGTCGTCGTCATCGCCGCGATACCGCTGGCGTTGCTGGGCGATTGGCGGCCGTGGGGCGACGCGATCGCGATGCCGGTGCTCGGCGGTCCCGGGCTGGGGCAGTGGCTGGTCATCGTGCTGGTGCTGATCATCGTCGTCGACACCGTGCGCGGCATGATCGACGACCTTCGCCACGGGCGGGCCGGCGTCGACCTGCTGGCCGTGGTCGCGGTCCTTTCCACCGTCGCCGTCCATGAATACTGGGCGAGCTGGGCGGTCGCCCTGATGGTCACGTCCGGAGAAGCCATCGAGGAATATGCCCAGGCCAAGGCCGAACACAGCCTGACCGTGCTGCTCGACGCCGCGCCGAGGACCGCGCACGTCGTCACCCTGCCCGGTGTTGGGCGTGGGCTTGCCGCCGATAAGGGCGATTCGTCCGACGGTTTCAGGCGTGTGGACTCGGCTCTGGCGATGCCTTCCCCTCAGGCAGTCTCCCCTCAGTCGGCTTCGCCGACAGCTCCCCTCGGAGAGGGGAGCCAAGGTGGTGGCGCTGGGCTTTCTTCTCTGGGGGATGTCGGTTCGTGGAGCAAGAACCAAGAAACTTGGCTCCCCGCTCTGAGGGGAGCTGGATCGCGAAGCGATACTGAGGGGAGCCAGAGCCGGGGCCAGGCAGCCGCGCACCGCTTCGACACGGTGCCGGTCGAGCAGGTGAAGTTGGGCGATGTGCTCATGGTGCTGCCCGGCGAGACCGTGCCGGTCGATGGCGAACTGCTGTCCGGCTCGGCCACGCTGGACCTGAGCAACATCAACGGCGAGCCGATGCCGCGCGAAGTGTTCGCCGGCGCCCGCGTGATGTCCGGCGCGGTGAACGGCTCGACCGCTCTGGCCATGCGGGCCACCCAGCTTGCCGCCGATTCGCAGTACCAGCGCATCCTCGAACTCGTCTCGTCCGCGCAGGAGTCGCGCCCGGCCGTGGTGAAGACGGCCGACCGGTTGGCCGTGCCCTTCACCGTGCTCTCGCTGGCGATCGCCGGCATCGCATGGGCGGTGTCCGGCGTACCGACGCGATTCGCCCAGGTGCTGGTGCTCGCCACGCCCTGCCCGCTTCTCATCGCCGCGCCGGTGGCGTACATCGCCGGCACCGGCCGCCTTGCCGCAGCCGGCGTGCTCATCAAGGCGCAGGACGTGCTCGAGAACCTCGGGCGGGTCACGCAGGTGTTCTTCGACAAAACCGGCACGCTCACCGTCAAGCAACCGCAGGTGGTGCGCGTCGAGATGCTGCCCGGCGCCGCGGCTCAACTTGACGAGGATCACGTGCTGATGATGGCCGGCGTGGTGGAAAGCTATTCGGTGCACATCCTGTCCAAGGGCATCGCCAAGGCCGGCGCGGAGGCGATGGCCCGGCTGCGCCGGCGGTTCGAGGACGGCCAGCGCCTGTGCCCTGAGCCGGAGGCCAGCTGGCCTGGGCATGGGCGTGAGTATCCGGTCGTCAAGAACATCAATGAAGACGCCGGCAAGGGCGTCTCCGGCGAAGTGAACGGACACGCGGTGCGCGTGGGCCGGCTGTCTTTCGCGGCTGCCGGGGAGGACGGATTCCTGGCGGTTGATCGGACCACCTCCAGTCAGTCTGCGACTGACAGCCCCCGCCGGCGGGGGCGTGAAGCGGTGGTTCCTGCGGATGACATCCGCACACGCTTCGGGCTGCTGCAGCCGGATGAGATGGCGTCCTATGTGTCCGTTGATGGCCGGCTGATCGCGCGCATCGTGCTGCGTGATGTGCCGCGAGCCAACGCCAAAACGGCGCTCGCCGAGCTGCATGCATTGGGCGTCGCCAAGCTCGCCATGCTCACCGGCGACAAGCGCGCCTCCGCCGAAATCATCGCGAGTGAGGTCGGCATCGACGAGGTCCATGCCGAGCTCTTCCCCGAAGACAAGGTGGCCGCCGTCAAGGCCGCCACCAATGGCAACGCCGTCACGATGATGGTCGGTGACGGCGTGAACGACGCCCCCGTGCTCGCCGTGGCGGACATCGGCGTGGCCATGACCGACGGCACTTCCACCGCCGCGTCCGAGAGCGCCCAAGTGGTCGTCATGAACGACGACATCGCCGCCGTGCCGCGCGCCATCGCCATCGCCCGGCGCACCAAGCGCGTGATGCTCCAAGCCGTGATCGCCGGCCTTGCGCTGGCGCTCGTCGGCATGGTCGCCGCCGCGTTCAACCTTATTCCCGTCGTTGTCGGCGCCTTCCTCCAGGAAGCCATCGACGTGGTGAGCATCCTCTGGGCCCTCACCGCGCTGATCGATCGGGATTAGCTCCAGATCGCGCTAATGCGCGGATGACGTCCGGTTTCCCTCAGCCTCGGCGAGGGAAACCGGACATGACAGACGAACGTGCAATGCCGAACAGCAGGGCACTGGGCTCCGCGCGCCGCCTGGGGCGCCGCTCGCGTATGCGGTATGACTCCAAAACACACAAATCATCGCCAAACGAACAGAATTCCCACCACCCGCCCCCTGTTGCAACGGAAGGCTTTGCGCTAGGCTGTAACGCGTGACTGAATCTGTGAATACTGAACTCCGCATTGCCGTTATCGGCGCCGGTCCTGCCGGCGTCTACTCCTCCGACATCTTCCTGCGCCAGCTCAAGAAGCTCGGCGAGGAGCTGGGCCTCGGCACCGCCGCCCGCATCGACCTGTTCGAGAAGCTGCCGGTGCCCTTCGGCTTGGTGCGCTACGGCGTGGCCCCCGACCACCCCTCCATCAAGTTCATCGCCTCCGCGCTGGAGAAGACGCTTGACAACCCCGACATCCACCTGTACTGCGATGTGGAGTTCGGCAAGGACGTGACCCTCGACGATCTGCTCGCGCGCTACGACGCCGTGCTGTTCGCCACCGGCGCGGTCAAGGACAAGCCGCTGAACCTGCCCGGAGCGGACCTTGACGGCGTGTACGGCGCCGCCAAGTTCGTCGAGTGGTACGACGGGTACCCGACCGGCGCGCGCGAATGGCCGCTCACCGCGGAAAACGTCGCCGTGATCGGCGGCGGCAACGTCGCGATGGATGTGGCCCGCGAGCTTATGCGCAACGCCGACGACCTCAAGGCCAAGACCGACATCCCCGACAACGTCTACGAGGGCATCGGGCGGAACAAGGCGCGCGTGCTGCACCTGTTCATCCGCCGCGGCGTGGCCCAGGCCAAGTTCAGCGTGCAGGAGCTGCGCGAAATGGAGAAGCTGCCCGGCGTGCAGCTCATCATCAACGAGGACGATTTCGAACTCGACGACGACACCATCGAGGTGGCCGGCAAGGACAAGCTGACCCGCCAGATGGTCGAGGAGCTGTTCGCGATCCGCGAGATGGCCGAGGACATGGAGGACGACGGCGACGTCGACTTCGAGGGCAACCCCGCCGACCGCAAGTATTACGTCCACTTCAACTCCGCCCCGACCGAGGTGCTCGGCGAGGACGGCAAGGTGACCGCGATCCGCGTCGAGCGCACCGAAACCGGCGCCGACGGCAAAATGCACCGCACCGGCGAGTTCACCGACTACCCGGTCGAGGCCGTGTACCACGCGATCGGCTATCAGCCGGCCGAGGCCCCCGGCATCGTCTACGACCACAAGGGCGCGCACCTGGCCAACGCGAACGGCGATGGCCGCATCACGACCGAGGCCGACGGCGGCGACGTCCGCGAGCGCCTGTACGCCACCGGCTGGGCCAAGCGCGGACCGGTCGGCCTGATCGGCTCGACCAAGTCCGACGCCCTGATGATCGTCACCAACATGCTCGAGGATCTCGCCAAGGCCGCCGAGGGCGGCCGCGTGGCGGCGGACCGCGACCCCGAATCCATCGACCGGCTGCTGGAGAGCCGCGGCGTCAAGCCGATCGACTTCGCCGGCTGGAAGAAGATCGACGCGTTCGAGCGTTCCGAAGGCGCCAAGGAAGGCCGCGAGCACAAGAAGGTCATCGAACCCGACCAGATGCGCGATCTCGCCCACGCGTGACGCCGGAGGCGTCCGCCAACCCGAGCGTGCTCGCTGCGGCCGGCTGAGTACTGATGCTGCGAGCCGCCGCCGGCACTATCCGTGAACCGCGCCCCGGCCGGCCGGATCTGAACGAATCC
>SKEZ01000458.1_pt1 | contig 32343 bp, 45 predicted proteins | sample 4843881 | NCBI WGS metagenome assembly SKEZ01 (sample SAMN11008796, study PRJNA524170) | human gut metagenome | isolation source: fecal sample from pouch patient p1, p46 | place: Israel: Tel-Aviv | reverse complement strand
TAGCCACCGCTCCTCTCTTATATCCCAATATTTCTGATAATAGCGATATTTACCATTATCTAATTCCTTATAAAACATATGACCTCCTATCTTAACAATAGCAAGCATATCTTTAATCAATGCTTACATTATATCATTTAAATCTTCGTTCTTCACACCAACGCAAATAAAGATAAAATCCTCTAACATTAACCATTGTCATTCTAGTTGATGGACGTAATATCACATGCTTAAATTGCTCATTATCAGCAATATTTAAAATATATTTATTCAATGTTCCTACTTTGAAATAAGGAAAGTATTTTTCAATTAGTTCCTGCTTATTTACCATCACATCAGGAAAATTATTAATATTTTCTTTCATACATCTTCACCTCATTCTATACACAAAAAAACAAGTACTGATAGTTGTACTTGTTTTAAAACCATAATTCCATTTTTCCTTTATTTTCTAACAGCCATTTTTGTCTACTTAATTCATAAAGGACTGCTATTCTAAAATCGTCAATATCACCAATTCTTTTATCATTATTCCAAACAGAAAAACAATACCAATAAGCACCATCTGTTACAATGTTCTGCTTATACATTTCTTCAATTGACACGACTTCAACTTCCATTTCTCCACCAAGAACTGTTCCAACCGTTGCAGAATGTCTACCATTATAAACGTAAAGTAAATCCAACTCTTTATAATAATAGCCATCATGATTACTATTTTGTTTAAAGCCAGTTCTTCTTACTTTAAAAAAGGTATCAATTAAAGACCTAGATTTCCATGTTGCAATATAAGTCCACTCATTTAATGACATTTTTTCAATTTTTCCTGTTTTTTGAGTAGGATAAATCATTTTTGAGCCAACAACAAATGGGTCTGGTAAAAAACGTTCTTCAAATTCTCTTTCCCAAAAAGCGCCAAGTTTTTTACTACTCACCAAATCAATTTTAACAAGTGTCATATAGTAATCAATAAAAGCTAATTGTTCTTCTTTACTAGGAGAAACTAATTTATCATTTCTTACCAACCCTTGTTTAAAATATCTCATTGCTTTTTTATAAGCCATTTGTTGGTCAAACAATTTCTTTGTGATTCGTCCATAAGTAGACCATTTCATTAAATTAATCACCATTTGCGACCACTTTGTCATCAATTTCATGTAAACAGTATAACATATTATTAACGACACCTCTCGTTATTTTAAATCCTAAAATAGCTTCTAACAAACGACAACACTCAATATAATCTCCTATATAACTAAATATCCTAAACTGTCCTAAAAAATTAAGATACAACAATGTTTTCTTGTCTACAGTTACTTCTTCCACTTCAATATCATTTTTATTTTCTAACAATAAATAATAACAGTCCTTTAGACAAGCAAAAGCTTGCATTTGATTATCACTTGCAATTGCTTCACTCAACTTAACACCAAATAGAATCTTTAAATTCATCACCTACACCTCATTTTGTACACAAAAAAACAGGCACTAATACTAGCTTTCTAAACACAATAAAAGCCATGATAACTTATCATGACTTATTCTGCTCTAAATAACTTTCTTTTTCTTCTTTATAAATTTCAAGCAACTTTTTATTTATATCTATACGATAATATTCACTTGCAGGTCTATTAAAATCAATTTTAAAAGCAGATTGAAAAATTCCTAATTCTATAAAATGTTTAACTAATAAATCAATATCTGTATAAGATAAAATAACCTCAGCATCTTCAATATAAACTTCAAATATGTTTCTCACCAATAAATAATCATCTACATTTTGAAAAATCATACGAACTGATAATTCTTGTATATAATCTATCATTTCAAGAATCATAATAACAAATTCAAGAACAACAAACATAATTAAAACTATAATAATATTTTGCAATACATTACCGAATTGATGACTAAATAAATACCAATTATAATAAGACAATTCAATAATCACCATGTACGTTACTGAAAATAAAATAGGAATATTCATTGAAGACAACGGTAATTTTGCTTTTGCACCTGCTTCTCCATCAATAACTAGCACCTTATTTTTTTCATCATAATATAAACCATCAATATTTATAACTTTAACAATTTTACCAAAACAAAAAAGACACAAAATAAATACTATCACAATCATGGATATATTCAAAATAACATCTAATATCGCTGTCAATTTAATAGTTATCCCAATTAGATTTAATAATTCTACCAAATACTCACTATAAAACGAGTAGCCAGAACTAGAAAAACTATATTCCATGGTTAACATGCTAATTACTCCAATCGGAAGAAAAATAAGCATCCCTAAAATTGCTTTACCATAGATATTATCATAAACCTTTAATCCTAAATTATATAATACTGAATACATAGTAACTCCCAATACAATAAATAAAATAATATTCAATAAATTCACCACCCATTTTACATTTTTTCATTAAATTTATCTACCAAAAATGCCTATGATTATAAACAACAAGTAAATTGTCGAAAAATATAGTATTACATAATATCTCATAGGTAAAGAATAGAAACACAACTTAAACAAAAAATATAATACCAATCGCAAAAAAAGATATAGCCAACCTAAAACAACTACTATAACAACAACTCCGAGATTTAAACCAATCATCATACCACTCCATAAATAATAAAAGCCATGACTAAAAATCATGGCTCAATTTATTACTTCTTAGATTTTGCTTTAATATTATCAACCAAAACTTTTAATTTATCTTTAAATCCTAGACCAAAACCTGCCAAAATAATTAACAAACCAACAATCACACCAAGCGTACTTTCACCTGTTTCAGGTAGTGTTACTGTTTTTCCATCTGCGGTCTTAAAAGATACTGTTCCATTATCATTTTTTTGACCACCAAATTCAGACACATCTGCCAAACGAGTATTCCCTGAAATATCTTGCACTAGCAACTGACCGCTTTGAGTCCCAATCACAGTTTGATTAGGTGCAACAACTTGTGGTTTAATCGTAATATTGCCTTGGTCATCTTTGTTGACGGCATCATCCGTGATTGGTGGATTTGATGGTTGAGATGGATCACTAGGTTTAGTCGTATCTCCTCCTGTATCAGGATTATTTGGTACATCTGGATTTGATGGTTGCGATGGCTCACTAGGTTTAGTCGTATCTCCTCCTGTATCAGGTTTATTTGGTACATCTGGATTTGATGGTTGAGATGGTTTGCTAGGTTTTGTCGTATCTCCACCTGCATCAGGATTAGTTGGCACATCTGGATTAACAGTATCACCTACTTCATCATTAGCAGGCGGTGTTGGAACAGATGGTTCTGTCTCATTACCCATATTATTACCAGTTGATGGTGGTGTCACGACATCACCAATTGTATCATCTACCACATCATCAGAAAGTAATACGACATCATTTACAGAAGAAGTCGTTAATACCTCATCTGCAAAAGTAGTTGTTCCTGCTCCTGCTAATACTGCTGTCGTAATAGCAACCATTGCTAAAGTTTGTTGTTTTTTCATTTATTTTTTCTCCTTAAATTTAATATTGAATTCCTGTTGGAATACCATGTAAACTTGCAATTTCCAACTGTTCTGTACCTGTAACGTAATTTCCTGCAAGCGAAAGATTTTCTGCACCGTCTTTCGTTAAATCAACGGTAAATTGATAAACATTTTCACTATCACTTGCATAGACCTTTAACGTACTAATATCAAGCCGATAACCAGCTTTAAGCATAGTCACAACGGTTTGTGCCATTGCTTGACTAGTAACTGATAACTTATCCTTATACGTCACTTGAACATCAGACTGATTAGTGACTTGTATTAAATAATCAAAAGCAACCGTCAACGAAGCGTTTACTTTTTGTGTATCTTCCTCACCTAGTAGTTCATCTGCTTTTTCAAGTGTTTCTGTCGCTTCATCTTGCGCTGAAAGCACTTCTGATTCACTTGTAGATGATTTTTTCTTGGTTGACTGTTGTGTAACCGTATCTGTACTTGATGACGGCGACCGTGACTGCTCGCTTCTATGACATGAACGAACAGATAAAATAATCAAGCCTACTAGTAACGCTAGTAAGCCGATAACTACCCTTTTCTTCATTCTAACTCCTTACTGAATTTGATTGTATGAATAACTAAAAGCTTTTACTTGAACTTTTGTTGCCTTTTGGTAAGCCCTAGAATCAGTCAAACTTGCTTTAACGATAAGACGTTTTGTTGCTTCCTTATCCTCACAAGTTACCAACGTTAACGTTGATTGCCCAGAAACATCATCTAAAACCTCTATTTGTTCCGGACTAACAGATACAATTTCCGTAACTTTGTAAGTATAAACCATAGATTTATCTGTTAAATAAACTGTCATACCAACTTTTGCCTTTTCTAGTGGTGAAAAAAGCATTTGAGACGAGCCAGTTAACCCAAAAACATGATGACTAGCTAAAGTGTAATTATTCTCACCGCCCATGACTTGATTATCTTTCATTGTTCCTGCACCATAAAGCAAATTGTCATTCGTCACGCCTTTAAAGATAGGAAGATTAATAGATAAGTCAGGGATAGCGATGCCACCAATAACAGGTAAATCTGTTCCATCAGAAATCAATAAGGTTTTCATGGAAACAGACTGAACACTTGAAAAGTCATAAGTGGCTTCTGCTGTTTCATTTTTCGCAATCGTTGCTTTTGAAACCTTGATTACTTGATAGTCATTAGATCTCAAGCCAATCACATAATGGCTAATTGATTTGCTAAATACTAATAATAGTCCAGTAACTATCATTAGTAGCATGATTATTTTTTTCTTCATATCCTTTCTCCAAACCTAAAAATAAGGCTTTTAAAGTTTTAGTTCCCAAATCAAACCATTATATATTGATTATTTTTCCTAGTTAAGCTATAATAAGAATAGAAAAAGGGCAGTTGCTGAAACAACTACCCTATGCAGAACCGTTTAAGATGGTGGCTTTGTAAATTGGTTAAAAAATAACCGTTAACTCGACCAAAGTTATAGACGGTTATTTTTTTGTCGTTTTGATTAGTTCTAGTATGAGTTTTATTAGACTGATAACAAAGTTACCAGCTACAAATAAAAGCGTCAATACTTCGAACATTGACAAGTTTAGGCTTCCTCCTTTCTGTCAGATTTTGATGAATTGCCCATAGGCATCACCACCCTTTCAGAATGAGTAGCCACCGTCTTAACTTTTCTGCATTAAATATTATATCATACCTAACCTAAAACTCCATTACCTATTCCAAAAATCCTTTGTCATTTACAAGGGATTTTTCCTTTCTATCTTTAATTGACTGATGACGCATTAGAAACAATACTATAACCTGCATTGCTTGGGTCGTAGAAACTCCAACCAGAAGCATATTGAGAAGTTGGAACATAACGATAAGACCAAGTGTATTTTCCAAAGCCACCGTTCTCACCAGAGAAATCAGCATAATTTTGTTCAACGACTAAAATATCGCCATTCGCAAAAACATGACTAACAACTCCTGTATGTCCGACATCATTCCCAGCAGAGCTTGGCGTTTGACTAAAAACTGCACCCGCTGTTGGTCTTGTACTCACTTTATCAAGAAAACGACTAGCCCAGTTTTTCGCTACATCTTGACCATTACCTAACGTCATTGACACATGTTCACCGTCTTTCTCCCACAAGGCATACATAAGACTTGCGGAAAAGTCAGTACATTGACCGCCTGAATAGGCAATCGCATTCCAGCCCGTACTATCTTTAAAACCTAGACCTACACTTGCAGGGTCAAGCGCATATTGTTTTAAATCATCTGGTAAATCATCTCGCTTCCAAGCGTTATAAGCACTGTAAGAAACCGTGCCACCATCAGTTGACCAAGACCCTGTACCACCACCAGAAGATGAGGAACAGTTTTTAGTACTAACGGCTGAAACCTTATAATGGGAATCAGAGCCAGAATCACTTGAACTTGTGCCAAACGCCTCACTAAACTTACTGTCATCATAGCTATAAGAAGCGCCATTAAACATATCGTAAGCGGTTTGAGCGTCAGCTTGCTTTTGAGATTGATTAATATGAGCCGTGTTACCACGCTCATAAGCTTGCCAAACTAATGTTGCTTGCTGTGGGTCAGTCATCTGTGCCATTTGTTGGAACGAATGATTACCACCTGTTAAATCCATTGAGGCATTCCAGTCACCAGACAGAATCGCTTGTGCCACAAAGGTATTTTGAGCGTCCACGTCAAGCCATTTGCTATCGCCAGCTTCCGCAAACTTTGTATAAGGTGTGAATTGGTAAATGCCACCACCGCCGACAGAGTAACCAGAACCGCCAGATGGGATAACTCCCGCTGATAGTCCATTCGTTAACTCATCTGTGCCATAATGCCCCTCGGCACGGTCAACAAGGGCAAAACCACCCTCGGAGTTAACCCAACCAACAATACCAGAGGCAGAAGCACCACTTAACCCTTTTGAGACCCAAGAATCAAAGACTAATTTTGCGTTATTATAAGCCGTTGACCCCTCATGCGTCCAATCCGTATCCGAAACTACCGTACTAACGGTAGCTCCAGACGTTGAACCAGAAGAAACATCACAACTTTCATCTGCACCAGCAAACACGGCAATGATGACAACGATAGTAATAAAGAAAGGCAATAGTAAAATAGAAAAGAGACAGCCTAAGCGCCGTTTTTTCATCTTACTCACCTCGCAATTCTGCTAATCGTTGTTCAATATCAGACATTCGTTTTTTATTCATACGATATTGTCTATTTTTAGTCGTTGTTTTAGCTAATCCACGTTTAAAAGCTGATTGACCTGTTTCTAACTGTCCTAAATCATCACTAGATTGATAGTGGGATAATTCATCCTCCAATTTATCAACCTTAGCTTGTTTACGATACGTTCGATAATCATTCGGGAACTCATCAGACGTTGTTAAAGGGGATTCTGTTTGAGGCACTTCTACCTCTTCAATCGCTGAATCTTTTGAAAAGTTATCCGTTGAATAATCTTCAATAGCTTTTTCACTTTGAGCATTATCTGCTTGTTGATGATAGTCAATGGCTTCTTCACTTGACAAATCTTGTTCAAAATCCTCAATAGAAACACCATCATTAGTATTTTCAGGAGAATCATCAGGTAAGTTTTCTGGATAAACACCGTCATAATCAATGCTATCATCTTCAATACTTGGTTCCCCCTCATCATATAATAGAACATCTGCCATATCAGGATCAACTTCTTTAAAGTCAGCATCTTCAACAATAGAATCTTCATCACTATAGGATGGATTATCAATATCCTCAAATTTGTCATCATAATCAGAATTATCAGCTGAATCAGGTGTTATCTCACCATAATCTGATTTAAATTTTGAAAAAGCTTTTTCCAAACCATCTTTAGCTGTTAAGGCTAACCCTGCACCTGCACCAGTTGCAAGCATTCCCATTGTCGCCATATCACTCGCTCGTTCATACATATTTTGACCTGACTCACGAAACTGACTAGGCGCATTAACCACACCGTCCGCAAGTCTAGCAACGCTATTTGCTTGATTATGACCCAAAATAAAGGTTAAGACTTTTTCTTTATTCTTCCAAATAGCGACAAAAACAAACAGTTGTACAACTGTTGAAATCATTAGTTCAAAAACAGGTTGAAAATCACCAAAACTAACCAAATCTTGTTCAGACAAGCTATTAAAACCATCTGACACAAAAACATTGATAATCGCTTCAATGTAAAAGACCATTAAGGTTAAGAAACCAGTCAATACTGGGAAGAAACTCCCCCCTAACATTAATTTGATAGTGTTAAAAATGACATCTTGCAATCTTGGTGCTAGCGACACAATTAAGGCTAATGGAAAAGCAATCATCAAGAAAATCACAAGTAATTGTGCGACAAAAGACATTAGTTGAATCAAAATTAGCGGTAGTCCTAAAATAACAGCTTCACCAATTTTCAAAACTACATAGAAACATTTAATAAAAATGTAATCACCAACGGCAGAAATCCAGCGGTTTTTCTCTTTTCCTTTATCACCATTATGCCCTATGTCATTCAAATATCCAGTATCATCTGTTCTTTCACTAATATCCGCTTTTTGAAATTTACCATCTACTACAGAACCAAGAACCTTTGAATCATCAAAATCTTCTGTTTCACCTGTCTGATTGTTCATGTATTTACCGTCAAGACGACCTGTATTCACATAAACATAGGCTGCATAAGCTGTTCTGGCAATGTAATTATCCGCAACAGATGTTCCTGAACTGATTGTTTTATCATCATTTTCAGGATTCACAATACTCATATTAGAAATTGTCTCACTAGCTGAATCTGCCACGTTATGAATCGTATCCAAGACATAGATACCACCAGACGTATGTTGCATAGTGCCAAAATAGCCTAAACCAAGCATAATTACGACAAACAAGTGCAAAAGACGACGTCCGACATCACCTCTTGAAAAAGTATAACCAATAAAAATACTAAAAGCAGTTACTGCTATCACAAGATACAAAAGAGAATTATTATAATTCCCTGACCCTGTTAAACCATTCCACAAGTTTTTAGATGTATTATAAACGGTATTTTTATAAACATCATATAGATCAAAACTTTCAAAAAAGCGAAGAATTAACGAAATAAAGCCAACAATCAAATCTAAAATCATAAATGGACCATTGACAAATATTTCTGTTAAAATCTTCCAAACAGCACTGATATTAAGACTAGCTGTCGGTTCTATATAGGCTTTCAAATCAAAAATCGAAACACCAGATACCTTATTATAGAGGTTAACTAAAATACTTGTTGTATCTTCAGAACGCATTTGCACCTCCTAACTAGCGTATTTGTTTTCTAACGCACTTGATTTTGTTTGTTTCATTGGTTTTAACAATGGGTCAATATCAGGGTGAATATTATCTACTGCTATCATGTTTAAGTTCCCATAGACATCATAGTAAAGGCATTCACCAGAAACCATATTATCCAGCCATTCTAGATTTTTTTCAGTCACTTCTAAACCTACATGTTTCAGAATATCTTTTCGTTCCGATTTTTCGTAAAATGCAAAAATCGTTCCAAAACCAGTTGAATCATCATCATTTTCCGCATCATGTACAGATTGAGTGACTAAACCAAGCGTATTATATTTAGACCGTCCAACACGACGCATGGATTTAATAACCGCTTGTCCTTCTGATGATTGCATTAAGACCCAAGCTTCATCAAAAATTTCAAGCGTTTCATCAAGACTACGCTCACCAAAATGTTTACAAAACGCACCTAACGCAAACATCAAACAGATGGAATTGACTTCATGGTCTGAAATCGTTTCGGCATCTGCTTTTGGCAAGCTTAAATCCGCAATCTCTAAAACCGTTACTCGTTCATCATAAGATAAACCTTTAACATTACCATCTGAAAAAGCTAACTCCAAGATTGAGTTACGAATAATGGCTTTAAAATACTCACCAACTTCAACAACCTTTTTATCCTCGTCTTGACAAAGTAGCTCAATCACATGATTAAAACCAACTGTTTCACCAGCTTCACGTCGTTCTAAAACCGTTGTAATCGCATTTGTCAATGACGTTGTCTGATTAAGTTCAACCTGAGTTGCTTGACGTAACAAATAAAGCAACATATTTTTAGCTGTTGCTTGCGCATTTTCTTTCTCCAAAATCACAATTGGATCGAGTACCCCATGATTCGATTCAAGTGTAGCGTCAAGAGTAACAAAATTAATATTCTCAATCTGTTGCTTGCGTTCTGGGAAGCGCTTGGCGTAGTTAGAATTTTGAATCACCTTTTGATAATGCTCACGAAGTTCACGTTTTGGATCAATATAAAAAATTCTTACATCTTGTTGACTTGTCAACAAGAAAAGCAATTGGGCTAAATAAGATTTTCCCTCACCAGTTGCGCCTGTGATAATCCAATGAGGATTCTTCGTTACTTTTCCCGCAATGTCCTCTTTATTTGCGACGGTCGCATTAAAGAGAACTATATTTTTAGAGCCTTTTACAGCTTCTTGCACGTTATCCCAAGCCGTCAAACGATTATCTACTCGTCCAATATACCAACCAACACGATTCCCTGAGCGAGTTGTCGTAAATAACATTAGCTCCGCAAATCCCTTACTAGTGACTAAATGATTCCATTTGCGAGTAGTAACTTGCAAATCTTGACCATAAAGCAAACTTTGAAAAAGATAAGGCTGGTCATTACGAGCTTCAAACACGCTAACTTTCATATCTTGGAAATACGTTAAGACAGACTGACGACGTTGTTTTAACTGCTTAATACTTGAACCAGCAACAATTGTAAACGCTCCAAATTTAATCAAAGGTTCTTTGTTCCCGACCTTTTTCATTAAATCCTTTAAGGCGTAAGCTCCCATCAAGATACTATCTTGTTGAACGGTATCCGTATTATAAGCTTCGTTCATGATGTTACGATAGCGATTATTCGAACGCCCCATTTCACCATTTAGGCTCGTTTTATTAATAAATTCGCCTTTTAACTTTAACCAAACAGGAAAATTCAAGCGTTGTAATAATTCTCCAAGATGAAAACCATTAAAAATCGTTTGTTGAAACTGACCGATTGGTAAAATAGAAATATATGACGTGCCATAAATACTAGAAAACTCTAAAATCCCTTTTTCAGGCATACTAATGACAGCATCAGTAACATTTGCTAATTCACGATTAGCCAGAACTTCTTCTTTCAAATGAGGAATATACATCATAAACTGTAAGGCTTGATGATAAAATAATTCTTCATTCGTTAGCCGTTTAGCCTTAAGCGGTGACAACAACTGATAAATCGTTGCTTCCACTTCTTGATAGTTTTCATACCAATTCGGTAATGTTTCCACCTCAAAACCTAACAAACCAACCATGTTTTCAGCAATAGCACTTAATTGATTTTTAATAGCGTCTTTTAAATTCTCACGAACTAAATTTTTCTCAATGGTAATCGTAATTAACCACTCATATTCATAAGGAATTTCCATCTCCTCAGTTAAGGCATTAACCGTCCTCTCTAAAGCTTTCTTACCGACTTCTTGAGAATCAGGTGCTAAGTCTTTTTCAAAATCTTTAGCTTTTTCTTTTAACAAAAAGTCTTTAGGCACTAAATCCACTTCAAAAAAATGATATTTTTCGAGCTTTTTAATTACCTGTTCGACTGTTACTTTATGTTTTCGTTTTTTATCCGTATCTGTAATTGTAATTGGTGTGTTCGGAACTCGATAAAAAGCCGTGACAACACCGTCCTTACGTAAAGCTATATTTCCATCAGTCTTTGCTATCGGATATTCCAAACGCTTTACCATTTTTTAATTCCCCCCTTTATTTTTTACACAATAAAAAGCCTTGAACGTTTAAAATCAAGGCTTACACTTTTACAACTTTATTTACTAAAAATATTTCCATGATAAAATATATCCATAAACTATTTTCAGGAGATAAATTATTATGAAAAAAATTTTTAGTGTATTCAAAAGGTATCAAAAACATTTTAATTTTTTATTCAAAATTACAATGCTATTCCTTTGTTTACGAGCTTTCTATTTAATTATTAATACGATTTTTTTAGCTTCCATCACAAATGCGATTTCTTCTTTAAAAACCATTTCTTTAACTGATATCAGAAATGGTTTTATAGTAACATGCCTATTGTCTGTAATTGTATGTGCAGTAAATAGTTCCATTAATCAACTACTAGAACGCCCTAATCAATCACTTCGTAATAGTAGTATTACTTTTTTAGTCATGGTTTTCTTATTAATCAGCTTATCAATAGAACAATTTAACATTATTACTGGTATCTTAGCTACCTCTATTCTTATTCAAAACAATTTCACCAACAACCTTACTTCTAAAGTATTAAGTGAGCCTAACACTAAACCAAAAAAATATATACTAAAAAGAACAAAAAGAGAAAATAACCATCACTATAATCGAAAATTTCCTAAAAGAATTTATAAAAGTTCAAGACGTTGCTGTCATAAATAAAAGTATTGATAACACTAAAAAAATTATATATAATAGAAAGAATTTCACTATTTCTTTTAAATCATCTTTAAACTCTACAATTGGAACAGTTACAATACGTTGATAAAGTAAACTAGCTTTATCTCTATCTTTAACTAATTTTTGATATTGTTTCTGCTTTCGATAAATCCTTATTAATGGTATCAGAATATCTATCGCAAAAGGAATAGTACCTACAATGAGAAAAACTATAATTCCAAACATTCATACACCTATACTAAAAAATAAAGCCTTGATTTTAAATGGTCAAGGCTTTTACCTTTTTACAAATGAGTTTTCTCAAAAACAAACTCTGTTTCTGTCTCAACTCGCTCACCTTGATAGATAGCTCGCTTATCTAACTTAAACTCAAACCAATATTTTAACCAGTCCATAATAAAAACGTGCATTTTCTTTCCTTCCGGTTCTGTTTCCGTATAATATTTTGCGATATTATAGGGCACGACAACATAAAGCAACAGAGCAATCGAATGCGTATGAACAATTAACCATGACATTAACGGTGATAAGAGTTGGAGCATGAAAAATAACACTATAAACAACACTATAAAAAAGGAAACTTGCATTGGCGTTGAAAAATACCAAATACGCTTTCCTTTAGGTGTCTTAATTTCTTGTATCCAGTAGGGAGCATTAATCCCCCTACTGTAATCAAACAACTGTTCTTCTTCCATATTTTATAACCCTGAATTAATGCCGAACCACTCCAAAATCCCCGAAAGGAAGTTAAGCATTTGAGAACCTTTCATCATAATAGCAATGATTGAATAGATAATAAGAACACCAGCAATTTTCAGAATATTACCGGATCTCCAATAGTTAAAAATGAAAGCCGCTCCGACAACGCCAAGAACATAAATGGCATCACCACTCATAAATGAACGTAAATTTGAAATATCCATGAATTATTACTCCTTAATTTTTAAAATAGTTAAATAACTTTTCAACAACCCAACCATTATCTGATTGAGATAAATTCAACGTGAAATTTTCAGTGTGCTTATCAGTTGTATTTTTATCTGTAAACGTAACAGACACTTGCACAACCTTTTGACCATCATCACCCTCATAAAAGAGAGCTGTTGAATTATCAATCGTATCCACTTGATACGAACCACCCATTAAGACCGGTTCTTTCATCACCAATTTTAAATCCGTCTCATCACTTGAAGCGTATTTATCAAAGAATACTTCCAAGAATTCTTTGATTGATTCTGTTTCACTAGATGATAATTTCACCAAATCAGATGAATCATTTTTCTCAAACGATTTAGAATCGCCTTGATAAAGGTCATCAGCCAAGCTATAAGGTAGGCTAACAATTGTCAGCAAGCCATCTTTAATCTTAAACGGCACAGCTAAGTTCATGACATAACTGTTGCCTCTAACTTCATAACCAACTTTTACAATTGCTAAATCATAAGACTTATATTCCTCAACACTAATTACACGTTGTGATTTTAACGTTCGTGTCTCGTTCAATTCTTCCATATAAGTCGAAGAATCAAAGGCATAATAGTCTTGCAGAGTCTTTTCTCTCTCTTCCGCAGAGTCCTTATCATAATTAATATAAGCATAAACAAAATTAGCCATATAATACTGCACACGTGACACATCTAACGTTGACGTCTGATTAGCATTATCTGTTAAGGTTGTTTCGAAATCAGCTACCTTATTTTTCAATGAATTTACTTGACTAGATAATGAAATGGCTCTAAGCGAACCAATAAAGCCAATAAACACAAAGAAAAGTAAAAAACCATAAGTCATGATGTTAGCTGTCCTTTTGGATAGCTCTTTAACCTTTGGTTGTTTGCCTTGCTTTTCTTTTTTCGAAAATTTCATTAAAAATGCCTTAATCTGGGTGAGACCACCCCCTTTTAATTTCAATTTAACGTACTCCTTTCCCTATTTTTCTGCTACATAGAAGCCTTTCTCAGTATTCAATAAAACACCTCGCTCAATATAATCTGTCAATATATCTTTCAAAAGATTATCTCGTTTTAAAAGATACGTAACTGTTTGAACCTCATCCTTAGAAACTAGATGATAATAATGAGAAATAATCTCTGTAACTGGTACGTGTCGTTTTAACAAATGAACAACAATAGATTCATCACCATCATAAAGCTCTTGAACACATTTTTTCAGCGCATAAGCCAAGGTTAATGACATCTCATTATCAACATCCCAATCAACAAATCCACAAACAAAAAAGGTATCATCTCTGATACCCCGCTCAAGCATACGTTCTCGTACCTGTTCCTCCGAAAAACGCATTAAATCTAACTGACACAAAAAGCTGCTGTGACCTGAATCACGTATTCTAATATTTGCTATCATACAGGCCTCCTTTAAATTATGATATGATAAAGTAAAAAACGAAAGGCAACCATTATGTTTTCAACTATTACAAAATTTAATGAAGAACTAGGAAATTCTGTCTTAAATCTGAATTATAGCATGTATATCATTGTTTTTACTTATTTAATTATCCCAACTGATTTTATGAAATTAGTAAATAAATTAACCATTTATCTACCTAAATTACCTTTTGAAATTAAAGACTACTTACTTTACTACCAAGTTATTTGCGTACTAACAGTTGTAACCTTTGTTATTTCTAATTTTGGATTAATAAACACTGACACTACTACTCAAAATGTTATTTACTCTTTATGTAATATCTATACTTGCATATTTTTTATTTTTGTAATGGAAAACCATTCTAAAATTCCTTGGCAAACTATTTTTCACCCTAATAATTGGATAATTAACGGATGCATTATAGCTATAATTATATTTCACTGCCTTATCTTTGCCGGAACTTTAACCTCAATTATGGATCATTTAGATAATTTTCTTAAATCTAAAAATAAAAAAATATCCCTTTATAATCATTTCATTAATAAATAACAAAAATAAAGTTCCGTTAGTAAATGAGTTAAATTAACCAAACAAAAATCTGTATAAAATTTTGTTTTGATGGATTTATGTCGAAATAATTTTAACATATCAAGATAAGACTGATATGTTCCTTTTTCAACTTCATGTCGTCTCGAATAAATATCAACAACATTTCCAACACTCCAACAATATAAAATAAAAATAAACAATATTTGTAACATTTTGCCATTCCCTCCACATTCTATAGACTAAAAAAGGTAGTCACTTGACTACCTTAACCCTTTTTCATAGTGTGTTCACATACTTAATATTTTGACAACTTTATCATCTTCCAAAACTTGATAAACCAATCTATGTTTAATATTAATTCGACGGGAATAAAGACCAAATAAATCACCTTGTAATTTTTCATAAGTCGGCGGTGTTTGATAAGGATTTTCTTTAATCAACTCAATCAAATTTTTAGCTTTTTTATCTAATTTAGAAGCTTTCAAATATTTAATCTGGGACACAGCCGTTTTAGAATAAACAATTTGATAAGTCACCAGTCTACCTCATCTTCTGAAACAAACTCACTTAAAGGTTCGTTCATATCTTTTTTAAGTTGCTCTTTAAGTTCAGGAACTGAGTATAAGTACAATGTTTCAACCATTCCATTATACTCATCCTCACTTAAAACAACCGCATTACCATTTTTAGTAGACACGTTAACAGGTTCATTAAACTTAATGGTTTGTTCTAACAAATTGTAAATATCTTTTCTGAAATTTGTAACAGTTGTATTTAACATATCATCACCTCTTTACACGTACATTATAACGTACGTTTTCAAAAAAGCAAGTGATAGCTATTAATAATACCCCTCGGCTATTTGATTTAAAGCTTCTAGCTCTTCAACAGTATAATAACCTGTTCCAAATCTAGAAGTTCCATCAACTTCCACAACCTCAACGGTATTATTGAGATTACCTGAACAACCAATCGCCATCAATTTTCCAAAATACAATGGAAAAACAAACCATTGGCGCTGACCTGTATTTGGATTTCTAATTAATGCTCTAATCATACTAATTACCTTACCAAAGAAGATAAACTCCATTTTCTACAAAAGTAAGAAATATAGCTTGCTCATCAATCCTATCTTGAATTTCTCTCATATGATCAGAAACATACTCAAAAATTCCACCACCACTTTCAGCATATTCATAATAATCTGAATCACTCAAAATCTTAAGCATACTCACAAGAAGTTTACGAAAATCTAAAAAAGCAATTCTTTGACTAACATCTACAGGATTATAAATACCATCAAAATCAAGCTCTTTTCCCTCAAAAACTCGATCCAAAGCATCAATGACTATAGTTGGATATTCTAAAATAGCTTCTCCACCAACAACAGCTTCACAGAAGCTAGAATAACAATAAAAATTTACTACTACCATATCAACCTCTTTCTCTAATATCTTCTAAACTGGTCGGAAGCGTTACTTCCTTTTCTTGACCATTTAACGTATTTCTCAATCGAATTGTAATTTCCATTTATTCTTCCTCTTTTAAAACGTCTCAACAACACAACCGTTAGTAGCTTGATAAACGTCTCCATTTGTCTCAATCTCGCTAAACACATAATCATCATTCAAAAAGATATCAACCGTCGCCCACAAGAATTTTGTATCCGTTAAAGCATATAATTCATAAACGGACTGCAAATACTCCTCTTTTGAGTTATAGATAGCAACTGAACCATCATTAATCATAATTAAGTCAGTATAAGTGTAAAGTTCAAAAAATGCTTTAAGTTCTCGCTCCGTATATTCAGCTTCAAAACGCTCAAATAACCTTGCCGTAACATTAGCCGTATCTAAATCAATCCAACAAGCATCATCATGATACAGATCACTATATAAACCTACACATTGAAAATCTTCTTCACTTCGTACATTACAAGAACCAAATTGTTCCTCAAATATTCCTTTTGCTTTTTCAAAACTACATGGCAAGGCAATCAGTTTTTCATTCTGATCACGTAAGTTTGCAATTACTGCTTTTAACATCTGTTATCCTCCAAAAACAAAAAGCGATTAGACTAACTAACCACCTTAGCATCTTCTATTTTTGATTTTAGTTAACTAACTCCATCAGAGTAGAACCGTTTTTACGCAAACCACCAGCAAACATACGCATTTGACGATTATTATACCAATAACGGTTGAGTGTCTTTTTAATATCTTCAATATGCAACTCATTGGCTTCTTTCACTCTTAATTCTTGGATAATTTCACCCTCTAAAATTGTTTTTAACTCATTTGCAAGCTGGAAAGCTTCTTCAAATTTGTTACTTGCTAAGTTTTCACCCATATCATGGACGACTTGTTTCATTTTTTTAACTTCTGCTTGTTTTTCTTCTTGTGTTACTACCATTTTTAATTACCTCTCAAATTTTCTATTACTTATAAAAAAGCAACTCTATTAAACTTATACTGTATACTCTAGAATTGAAACAATACGATTTTTGGGAATACATACTCTATGATATTCTTCATCATCTTCATATTCATAACGAATAGCTTCATCTGTTTCAATACGTTTATATTTATTAAGGTCAAACTCAAAAACTTTACCATTTTCAAGCTCTATTTCTGCCATTTGATGAATCAATGAATCACCTACTTTCATTTTGACAAACAAAAAACCAACCTACAAAAAGTAAGTTGGTGGCAAGCGTATCCACTTAACTATTAATAACAAATTCATTGTCAATTTTCCTTTTACTTACTATCAACGACGACTATATTCATCATACATATCTTGAAGTGAAAAATCTTCATTAGCTAAATCCGAAACAAACTCAGAAACATCTTCAAGCGCCTGTTCATAACCAGCCCTATAGTCACTTTCTAAAAAACTGATATTATCACACTGGTCATCCAAATATTCCTCTAGCAACTCAAACATGCCAATTGCAGTTTGATTATCTTCAATCTTAACACCAAGCAACTTATCCACACTGACATTTAAAAATTCTGCTAACTTTATTATATTATCTAAAGTTGGCTCAGTTCTTCCAGTTTCCCACTTCGTTATATTAAATCTATTAGTTCCGACTTTATCAGCTAATTCTTGTTGAGTTAGTTTTTTTCTTTCCGTAATTCTTTTAGTACTGTATTATTTAATGCCATATTTTCCCTCAAAAAGTTAACAATAAAAATCATTCTCTAAATACCTCTTTCTTTTAAATCGCCACTTCAATTAAGCCTGACCGATATAAAATTTCGCAAGCTAATTGCACATTTTGTGACATCCGTCCTATTTTCTTTTTTCTCATCTCATCAAAAAACGATTGCCTTAACGCAATCCGTCCACGACGATATAAAATACGTTCAGCAGTTTTATAATTCTCAACTTTACGTTTTTTCATAAAATCCGTAACTTGCCTATCATCAATTTTAGGCTCACCGCAATAAAGAATACCCCAATGATCTACTAATTCTTTAATATCTTCAAAGCGGTCATCTGGAACATCAACGTACATCTCTGTAAAATAATCAGGTAAGTCTCGAATAAAATTACCAGCCTTGTTCATAACGTCCTTTAACACGTTCCATCACCTCCTCATAGCTCACATGATAACGTTCAGCCATACCACGCATAATCTTCTCATACTTTTCATTTGCTTCTGACGCTAACACAATTTCACCAATTAAGTCACGTTTTTTTAAAAGACTTTCAAAGGCCATAGTCAATAATAAACGTCCGCCATTTTTCTCCATCCATTTCTTACTACGAGAATAATCAACACTTCGCGGCTTCGTCACAAAACGATAACCACCGTAAAAGCCAACCAAATCCAACCATTGAACGTCTAAATGGTCATCCCAATCATAAACAATAAAATAATTCGTTAAAATTTGACTAGCAATAACACCAAGGTCGTCACCATTCGCAAAATCCATTAACACTTGAAAAGACCTTTTCTTATGCAATTCAATTTCATAACGATTTTTTAGTCCTAAAACCTCACGAACATAATCAACCGAAACATCTCGTTTTAAAGCTTGTTCATAATCTTTCTGATAGAAACGAATAAATACATCACTTTGACGACTACCAAAATAAATCGTTAGACCAGACTTCTTAAAACGTCCTTTGACACGTTTTAAGGTATCATCAAACGAAATCTTATCAATATTTTTAACAATGATTCTTTCATCCTCTAGCCGAGCTTTCAAATCTTTCAAATCAATATTCCCTTTATCAGGATTGTAAAGCTCATCAAGAGCAATATCAACACGAGTAAAAGCTAAAAAGTCATCCAAATCTCGGTTATCACGATATTTTTCCGCAAATAAAAAACAATCTCGTATAAAATCCTCCCACGTTCGCTTTTGTTTCAACAAAAGTGATTCAAATTCACGACAAGCAGAACCCGAAAATTCAATCAATGTTCCCTCCTCTTGTTTTTTAGCATCATGTGAAAACAACACACGAATAGCCCCTAACGTTATCATATCCTCATAACCATAAAATGTTTGAGTACTATCAAAAAAATCTGTAATTTTCAATCGCAATACTTCATTAATCACCTTTTGATAGTCCAACGTTTTAAACCTTATTTTCAACCAGTCAATCGAAACCTCAAACTTATATTGACTTTTTCGAGACATCACCTCATAAAATCTAGTAAGCACCTTTTCAGGTATCTTTGCCTTACCTTGTTCATAATTCTTATAAGTCGAATATTTAATATCCAATAAACCAGCCATTTGGTGTTGATTCAATTCTAAATCACGCCGAATTGATTTTAATTCAGTAACCGTCATCTCTTTTTGCATTTTTATTACATAACTCCTCTTTTTTAGTCATTTTATACATTTTATATTGTATAAATATCATTTTCTGAAATTATGGACTATTTACTGCCTTAGCTGAAAGCATAGGGCTGTAAGGTTTAAAGGTTTTACTCCTTTTTAACCCCCCTATTAGTAAATAGGGGGGTAAGACCTTTTTTCAGAAAGCGAGGACCGCTCGACGACCGCTTGTCAACCGCACGGGCAAAGCCCGTGCTGACAAGCTATCGAGCTATCACTTTCTGAAAAAAGGCAAGGATAATCCTCACCCTACTCTACCTTAGAAAAATACTGTTCAACAGTATTAGTCCAAGTTAAGCTATTCTTTTCTCTAAAATCAAAAAGTTCTTTTACCATAGACATCTCAGGTCCTGAAAGAACCCACTTATTATTTTCATCAGTTTCAAAAGTCGTATAGCCTCCATCAACAATAAGTTTTAACAACTTAAAAATTTGTGGACGTGTACCACCAACGAAATCAGCAACCTCTTTCATACTATACTTAACTTCTACAGTATCAGTATTGACGTCCAACTGACTATCAAACTGTCCGTCACCTGTTGCTATATCTGAAACTTCCTGTACCTCTTTATTATTAATGATGTCAGGATTGACATTAGGATTTTCAAGATAGCTATATGGGTCTGGAATACGTTCAAGTTTAGCGAACTCATCATAAAACACAAGCTTTTTATCCAAATTAGGAGCGTAAAACTCACGAGCAACTTCACCATTAACTGCACCATAACCACGACCATAGACCCGTTTACCCATCAAACGTTTAATATACTTAAATTCTTTTGTACGGTTGATTTCACCAAACATAGTATCATAACCGTACTCATCTAAACGACCAACGGATAAACGCATATTCATGTTTGCTTGCATTTTAGAAGATAAATCTTCTCGTGACGGTTTTTGCATAGCCAAAATAACATTCACACCTGCTTGACGCCCTTTTAAAATTAATTGTGTTAAGGCGTTATCAAAACGTTTATCAAGCTTATAATCAGCACTAATCACAGACATTAACGCATTGAACTCATCACAGACTAAAAAATAAGGTGTCATATCATACTCACGATATTTTCCTAATTCTTTTTGTTTCAGTTCTTTACGCTTTTCGTTCATAATACGGTAACGTTCCATCATTTCAACATAGGCTTTTTCAAACTGTTCTACAATTTCCTCTGTTGTGAAAGCGATACGTCCTTTAAACGCTTTTAATTCTGCCATAGTCACAAAATCGGCGTATTTAGGGTCACAAATATCAACAACACCAATTTTTGCTAAGCCTAAAATTAAAGAACGAAGCAATACCGTCTTACCGCCACCAGTACCACCAGCAATAATCAAGTGTGGGTCAGAATCAAAATCCCAATAGAAGTTTTCCATCAGTTTTAAACCTTTACCCTCAACATACTCAACATCTGGAACATTAATACGATTCAAGAACGCAGAATACGCCATAGTATAAGTCTTAAATTTCTTCTCATCTGATGTTTCCATATAGTCCATAAAGAAAGATGTTTCTAACTCGCCACCCATCTTTTTAAACTTTTCTTGGAATTTATTTCCCGCCATTTCAAACGAAACATCCAAATCATATTTACGCTGTTTCATGTAAATTTTAGGATATTTAATCTTAGACTTCCCATTTTGACCAGAACGTTTCTTTTCATAATAAAAGCCATGGTCATACAAATAACGAGATAAAATCCTTAAACGGTCTATTTTAGAACCTATAGCTGTCATTTCTGTAAACACATAATTCAATAACAACCCTAAACCAATACCTGCTCCCGCAAGAGCAATCGCAGTAAAAATCGTTGGGACATCAGCAATCTTTAAAGCTTCTAAATGATAAAAAACAAAAAATCCTGCTGGTATCAACAGGATTATTGAAAAAACAACAGGAACAATGACATGAAGCTTTCTCATCCATGGACGAATACGAATACCTCTGTATTGAAACAAAGCCATTTATCATCACTCCTTAATGTTATTTTTGCTCTCCCTGATTTTGATTTTGTTTTGATTGATTGTTATTAGCTCCTGCTAATGAAAAATCAGTTGCACGGAACTTAACGCCATAATTGTAAGTTGTCACACGGCGACCTTGCGCATTAACGAATGATTCACGATTATTCCACAAACGAGCAGTCAAACCTTGAAAAGCCAACGGTTTACGATAATTCTTTTCAACATCAATCTCAATGCCTTTAGCTTCTACTGGAACAGTTACTGTTAAACGACTGTCATCAGCGCTTGAATATACCAAAACATCATACTCAATAATTTCATCAGTCGGACGACGAACCATTTCACCTGTATCTTCATTAACAACATCTTCCCATTCAAAAATAGGATTAATTTCCATTAGGGATAATTGACCTAATGTTTTAGCTACATCAAAATCTTCAATTGCTTCATTACCAAATTTAACTGACATATTTTTTTACCTCCAAAAATTCTTATTCTACTTCAAAACCATCTGCAACAAACACACGTTCATGATACTCTTTACCACCGCAAGTAAAATCACGTGATTCAATTGAAAAACCTGTAAAATCTTTTACTTTAGACAACTTATTAATTCGTGGCGCTGTACGCACACGATCAATAATTAGAAACCCAGAACGTTCTTTAGGTGAATCAATTTCATAAATATAATAAGGTTTATCACCTTGTCGTCCTGTCACTTCTTCAAAGCCACTTACATAAATTTCATTTCCTAAGACCTTAACTGGGTCCACATAAACACGATTAATTGCCATTTTTATACCTCACTTTAAAAATTTTTTAAAAACAAAAAAGGCAGTTTAACGACATGCCAAGGTCACAAAAGAGAACTATATGAGTTTTAAACTGTCTTATCAATTTTTGCTTAAAACTACTCTATAAACAGTTTTAGGACATGTTCAGGTCACATCATTAATCTTCTTTACGTTTACGAACACCAACTAGTCCGCCTAAAGTCATGAAAACACCTGCAATGCTTGCTAGAATGCTAGCAGTACTTGTTTCATCTCCTGTCATCGGAAGAACACTTGATTTCACAACTTGTGGCGCTTCTGATGTTGCTGGTTTATCATACGCAACAGTATGCATATCCATCTCAAGTTGTGGTGTTTCAACTTCCATTTCGGTTGTCTTATTCACACCGACTTCATGCACATCTGTTTTAATTTGAATAGTCGGAATCTCCACTTTTTGATAATTAGGTTTATCTGGCATTGTTTGATAAGTTGGTGGTGTTACTTCATCTGGCTTTTGTGGTTCTGGTATAAGAGTTATCGTATTAACCATAGAAGCAGTTCCAAATAAGTCAAATTCAATATAGTTAACAATATTACCATTACCATCAATCACCCCAGCATCAGAAGTGTGTGTATAATGAACCGTCGTTGAAGAGCCAACCATAAGATATGTTCCTTGAGGTGCATTTTGATAACCATCTGTCGCAAAACCTGCTCCTGTCAGACTACCATCAGCATTTTGGACTAAACCAGAGCCATCTGGATTCACATAATGAAGATTATTCCCCTCAAATTCAATTTTCGAAGTCTGATCATTATCAACATCACCAACAACAGAGCCAACAACTAAACGAAGCTCATTACCATTATCATCTAAGAATTTAAACGTTAATCCTAAACTATCAAAATTCCAATAATCAATCGCAATACCATTATCAGCAGTATAACCAATCAAGAACCATGATAGCTCTTTGTTTGTCAAAATACTTGCTTTGGCAATAGTCACTAAAGCGTTAATCGTACGACCATCAGACGTTTTACCAATACTATTTAGCATAAAGGAATCACCAACAGTCACTTCCGTTACTTTATAAAGAAAATTAGAAGTAGTTCCATGCACATCAGGGTCATTCGCAGTATCATGAGGTGTAATCGTTAAACCATTAGCATTTGAAATCGTCGTATTGGCTTGCCAGCCTAGGCTTTCAGCACCAACAGCATCTTTATTAGTTGAAACAATCGTGATATCTTCATAATAGTCTAAACCTGTCTGATCCTTATTAAATTGACCCGTCACGTAGATACCGTTTTGTTTATCAGAAGCAATATTATTCTTTTGGGCTTCTTCCTCTTGCTTCTTCACTTCCTCATTATGCTTTTGAACTTCTGCGAGCTTTTTATTGTAAACTTCAAGGTCTTTCAAATATTGAGCATAAGCTTTATCGTAAGCTTCTTTTTGAGCTTGGTTGTATTCTGTCACTTTCTTCACTTCAGCATCATACTCAGCTTTTAATTCGGCATTTTTCTTATTGATTTCTTCAATCTTAGCTTTGATTTCAGCCAATTTCTTATTAGCTTCTTCGATGCTTGAGACAGTTACTTTATTACCCATAACGGTTTGAGTAACAGCATTAAGAGAAGCCATCAAATCTTGAAGTTGTTTGTTCACACTATTTTGAGCATTGATAATTTCTTCAAGCTTTTGTTTTTGAGCCTCAGCATCTGCTAACGCATCTTCTGCCTTATCGTAATTTTGTTTTTCAGTTGTTGTGATGATAACACCTGCTTCTTCAGCTTTCTTTTTGGCTTCCTCAATGAGCTTATTAGCTTCTGCTTCAGCTTTCTTATCCGCAATCAATTTATTTGTCGCATCTTCGATAAGTTTTTGAACTTCGGCAAGCTTAGCTTTTGCTTCTTCGATAGAAGTCACCGTTGTTGGCTTAAGTGTAACGGTTAAGCCCGCTTCTTGTGCTAAGGCTTGTGCTTGTTTAATAGCCTCATCAATAGCTTTTTGAGTTTCCGCAAATTTCTCTGCTTCAGCTTTTTGGTTATCCGCATCAGCTTGAGCCTCATTAGGATCAGTATAGTGGTTTTCGCCATTCACTTCAACTTTGACACCTGTGTTGTCAAGAATATCTTTAGTATCTTCCACTGTTTGATTAATCTTTTCTTGCTCTGGTGTTGTTGCTTCAGGCAATTTAAGGTCAGTTTCTTGTTTTGGCGTTTCCACCACTTCATCTGTTGAATCTGTTACGTCAGATGGTGTCGTATCTTCTTTTGGTGTTTCAACGACATCACCAGCTGTTGGTGATGTGACTGTATCAGCTGTAGCATCACTTGTTGATACCGAAATATCTGTTTGAGCTACTGTACTATCTTGAATCGTTAAAACCGATTGTGGTGTTGTTGTATTTTGAGTAGCTGTTACTTCATCAGCTGAAACATGAGTGCCAAGAAAAGCTGTCGCTAGCGCAATCCCACACACTAAACCGTATGCTTTTGATTTACGGAAATATCCGCGCCCTACTGCATTATTATTTTTCATTCATTAAAACTCCTATTTAACTTTTTGACAAAACAAAAAAGATAGTCAAAAACTATCTTCAATTCAATAACACTAAATGACACTAGATGGTGCTCTTGCAAATTTCATATTATCACCTCAACTTTATCTTAAGTTAACCAATAGCTGTTGTAACTTATCACTTTCTTCTTTCAACAACTCTAAATTTTCAGAATCTAATATCAACAATTCTCCTAATTGTTCAATCGAAGCTGTTACCATCATCAACAACCTGACAAGAGAACCTACTGGAGACTCTGTCATCACCTGAGCAATAGTATCATCTTCAGCAGAAGCTATTAAAATAAACTCATCTAATTCTTTTTGTTGTGCTAAAACAGCAGTATCTTTTAACAATTCAAGAGCCTTGTAATTAAAATCAGTCATTCGTTTCCTCCATTATTATCATTTATCCAATAAAAATTGCTATAATAATATCACCTAAACCTCTACTCACAGCTACCACAGATAACAAAAGGAGGTCATATGGATTTACAACTCTTAATAAAAGGATTACCAAATAAACCTATAAAGCTCACTAAGGTTATTGATATTTTTATAAAACAATCATCTAATGACAACCTTGTTCGATTACCACTAGATGAAGTCCAACAATTGCAACTTAATTATCAAGAATATAAATTCATCAATGAAGACACAGTTGTTATTGTAAAAGGGGAAGATTTAAAAGCTATTGTAGCGGAACTGTAGCAACCTTTGTTCTCCCCGTAGAACGGTTTAATTTCTTAGCTTATCTAATTTTACATCTGTGATAGCTGTGAATAGAGGTCTTTTATTATTACCTCAATCTAAAATCTGACGTTCAATATGTAGCCACTTTCGACCTTTTGACTTTAACAAAAAATCAACAAGTGACGTTGTTGACTTACCCTTAAAAATAATAAAACTACCATCGGCAATGTAACGGCGTAACGTTGCATAGTCTAAGGAAGAAATTTTTACAATATAAGCCTCATCATATCGTTTATAAGTTTTTACAAAAACAACTTCACCTGACTTCTTTAAAAAATAAATACGAATTGAGTTTGACCGCGCTTTATTTCTCAATTGATAAAGCAATTTACGCTTAACTAGCCATTGTTCAACTACATTATTTGACAATTACTTTCCCCTTTCAACTAATCCGCAAATACCTCCTCAATATACTTATCATTAACAACAATATCACCATTTTTATCATCATAAGCATAATAATCTAAAGTAATTGCTCCATCACGAATTTTTACAATAGTCGCTGCTTTAACCACATCAAAGCGAGCTGCCATTGATTGACCATCTGTTGAATCTACATCAACATAGAATGTTGTCACACCACTCTGCTTAGCTTTGCTCTTAATCTCACCCATTCCAGCTTCACAATACGGACAACCTTCCTTATAAAAAACTATATTAACATCTTCATTAACCGTATCATTGTAAACTTTTGCATTTAACTCGCTATGATAATCTCTAGAATAACTATAACCAATTATTAAAAAAGGTAAAGTTCCTAACGTAATCAGCATCAACAATAAAGCAATGTTCTTTCTTTTATTCAATAGAACACCACCCCTTTTTTAAACCAGCTATCACGAAACCTATCTTTCGTATCATTTTCTCTATCTTCATGAACAAACGTTCCAAAAGAATAATTCCAACCATTCAAATAAAAATCCAGCAACTCTTTCTCATACAATTCAACAAATTCTATTAATACTGCTCGATTTTCAAATTCTGCAAATGGATAAATGGGACGATAATTTTCACCTGTTTTATCATTAACAATCTCAATCCCATAAAACTTTTTTATTTGTTGAAACTCACTATCATAATGCCATTTGTCAATAACATCAATATGAATTTTAACTCACCCCCTCACTAACTTTCTTTTTTATCTTAACTAATATCTCGTATCACCACCATAAACAATCGCCCATGTTGCAAACATTGCAAAAACAAATAAAATTAAAACAAGTAAAAATATCACTTCAAATCAACTCTACCTATTGTTTTCTTGCAAAAGAAAAAAGCCATGAACTTTCTTCATGACTTCTTAATATTCACTTCCTTGAAACTCGTCCCACATAGCTTGATAGCGTTCAGCATTTGCTTGAACATAAGCAGATACTTTCTTGTAGTCACGAGACTTCAATTGACCATCTTTCATTGTACCATCTAAAAACATAGAACCCACTTCTTCCCCATGAATATAAATATGAACATGAGCTCTTTGTTTCTTGTGATTATGTTCATTCGTTCGAATTTCAATAATAAACTTCTCAAAACTATTTCTAGGCATTCAAGATACCCACATAGTCTCGCCAAGTCTCTAACCAATTATCACGATTACGTCTGATTTCTTTCTGTGCAAATCGTACATCATAATCAGCTAAATCAATATTTTCAACAACTTCTGCAGTCTTTAAAGAAAATTTTCCAATCAATTCATCATCGTCATACATTCTTACCACAGGATTTTTAGGGTTTAACTTCATATCTTCTTTAGATAACTCCAAAATTGTTTCTCCAAATGATTCTTGCATATTAAAACCACCTTTCTTTTAAAATTCAATAACTGTAACTAATAATCTTTACAATCATTATAACATACAATACGATACTTTACTGCTTTTGTCTTTTAAAACTCTTTGACAAAAAACTTTAAATCACATACAATCAAAAATAAAGGAGAATTTTTATGCCTATTAACTTCTCAACAATGTTACCTTATTCAATTGACTATAATGATTTAATAAAAACATTTGAAAACTTTCCAATATTTAATAATCCCAATCTTCAAAAAAATTTCTTAAACCATTGGAAAACTACTCTAAAAAATGCTGATATAAATAGCATTAAAAAATATAAACAACACGATAATTTTAAAGCAATTCTAAACACCTCTATAAATGAAGAATTCTTTCAACAAAAAACTACTTTTGGTAAAAATAACATAATTATCAATTTTAACATTACTCCTCTTATCGAAATAGCTGAAAACAATAAACAATACGCTTCCGATACACCATTAACTTACTTTGAAAAATCTAGAGGATTTGTCGCATGGACACCCATTCCAAAAATTGATAATAGAACTCCTAAACATTTACCTATTTTATTAGTTCATTTTTACAATGCCCAAACATTTGGTTTTCTCCTTATTGATGGAAACCATCGATTAACGCAAGCTATAAAAAATAATCAAAAAACAATTAAAACCCTTGTTCTTAGTCCAAATGCAATGTTAAACAGTAATGCTTTTAAAAGCGAAATTGACAAATTACTTTTTATCTTTCAAAACGAATTATACTATCTTCACCATTGTAAAAAACAATATCAAATGACAGATAAGGAGCTTTTAAAGCGAAGTTATTTATCAAACTCAAAGTTCAATTTTCTTGATGTGATGCCTGACCTAAGGGCAGATTTGTAGTAATAAAACTTCTACCCTCACCGACTTCTCCTAATGCTAAAATATTAAGATTAATACTAGTTTTCTGAATATCATTTTCATCTGCCTTAAATTGGCAAAAAATAATATCTTCTTTCAAATAAAAATCACCTCACCTATTATAAAATTCAAAACACAAACTAATATGCTTTAAGAAACCTACTAATACTCTTAGTAGGCTTTTTAAAACAAAAAAGTGACTTATTACTAAGCCACTTTGATATTTTATGTACTTATTCTAAACCCATATTCATCAAAAAACTACAAGAAGTTTTGCAACATAATACTGTTGAAAAAACATTTAAAAATTCAAAAGGAACTGATTATATTGCACAAGTCATTCCAGAATTGAGATTGTATCAACTGGTAGTCTTGTAGAAGATAACGGTACATTTAAGTCTGCTATCAAAATTTAGAAAAAAGTACACTAAAAACAACTTTAACTTCAATACTGATTTTAAGTATAATAAAAACACCTACTTAAAATCAAAGAAAATACAATGATTAAAGCATTCGTGGGCTCATATCGTCGCCAAATGCCATTTACTAAAGTAAATAACAACACTACATTGCATTTTCTTTTGGGATAAGTCACCAAGTTCCGTATTACTCAAAATACTCCCCTTGCTAGCACCAAAAGGTACTATTGAAACACCTTATCCCATAGCCCTCTCCTTTTAAAGAAAGAACATACCGTCCACCCTCGCGGGTCTCTTTACGCTTTTGACGTAAAACAGTTCGTGGTTTTTGTACAAATCAAGGAAACCAAAAGCAGTTCCAACCCATTTCTGAATCTTTCCTACTTTGAGCTTTCGCTCCGCCCAAACCTTAATACATCGTCAGACTTATCAATTATCCACAAAACAATATAACTTTATGTAGTAAACTAAATATCATATCAATTTACAAAAGTCTTGACAAAATCAATTAAAATGCATACAATAAAGGTGTCGAATCTTTTATTGTACGTTGGATTTAACTGATTGTCAGTGAGAATCTGACGTATTTTTTATTCAATTGTATTTATACCTAACGTCTTTTCGTTCGTGAGGTAACTTTTGACTTTGCTTTTTCAAAGTACTCTTTATCTCTTTTGAACGTTAGACTATCAATAGGTATATTGAAATAATCAATAAGCTTAATTACTTCAATATGACTACTGAAAAATTATATTCTTTGATATAATTACGGCAAAAACATTTTATAAGCTTAAACTTATATTTTATATTATATAAGCTTTAGCTTATTTTGTCAAGTACTTTTTTCAAAAAAATAAGGATTTTTTAAATGTTTACAAAAAGACTTAAAGAACTTCGGAAAGAAGCCAATTTAACTCAAAAACAAGTGGCTGAACACTTCAACATTAGTCAATCAGCTTATGCTCAATGGGAAACAGGAAAACTTAACCCTAAAAAAGAAACTATTCAAATGTTTGCTGATTTTTTTAACGTTCCATACGCCTATTTAATAGGTGAAACAGATTCTAAAAAAATTGAAGATAACCCTTTAGAATCTGCTACTGTTCTTTTTAGGAGTACTATCAAAGATTTTGATTTAACCCCTGAACAAGAAGAACAATTAAAAAAAGATATAAATACTTTTATTGAACAGCGCCGAAGACTTTTTGAGGATAGAAAGAAATGAACTCTACCTATCGTAAAATTTCTCAAATTGCCCATCAAAAAATATACGAATTTATTAAATTATCACAGTTAGATATTTCAAATTATCATTTTCAATATTATTTTGATTACATCATAAATAAAAACAATATTATTGTTTTTCCACATCACTTTGATAATGATTTAATTTTAGGAATTACCATGGTCGATAATTTTGGTATCTCTTTATCCTATGAAAAAAACTCTATTGAAACTAGACAAAACTTTACTAAATGCCATGAATTAGGACATATCATTCTAAAACATCAAGGAAAAGTCTTTACCGAGCAAGTAAACAATAAATCAGGCTCTGAATTAGAAGCTGATTATTTTTCTTCTATCATTCTAGCACCTGATATTGTTTTGATTCATAAAATTCTTTATCAGAACAAAAAGTATTCAGAAATTTCAAAAGAACTAAGTATATCAAATTTGGCTTTAGAAGTACGACTAACACATTTATTACAAACTTATACTACTATTCCTTACCCAAAAATTAAAGGAATGATATCTAGTTTTCGAGCAAATACCAATTACAAACAAAGATTTATTGACTGCTTAGTTAACTTTCAACAGATTATTGTTTCTCGTTACAACGCAGTTACCCCTAAACCGCTTCATCTTTTTGACTATCTGTTAGAACACCAAAATCTAATTACACAATGCAACTGTCCCAAACTAATAGAAAAAGAATTTCAAGAACAATTGTTAAACCAATACAACAATATCAAAATTTGGTCTTACTACAATAAAGGCAAAATACTTTGGTATGCTTGGAATACTAATAAATTAACTGATATAGAAGCTCAACAGAAAGCAAAATTAGCCCATACTTTAAAATTTCTTTGAATATCCGTTATATCGGACTTTTTGAAGAAAGTCCATTATAACAGCAATAAACATTAAAACTGAATCAACAAAAAAGGCGACTAGATTTTTTCTAGTCGTCATCTTTTGCTTCCTCAATGGCTTCTTCCAATGCTTTGCTATTTTCTTTATAACAAACAACCTTATAAGAAGAACCATACATCGAATCCTCTGTTAACGTCAACACACCATCTTCATAAGTATATGGTATAACATAATTTGAACCTGCATTTACAGTTATCTGTTTTTTATCTGTATCAATATCAGTAACTGAATATGTAACACCATCAATATCAATTGTTCCACTATTATTATCTATTTCTAAAACTAACTCCGTTGAAGCATCAGACTTAAAAACACTATACCACTTACCACTTAAATCATCTTTTGATGAACACGCAACAAGCAAAAATACTGACATAACCGCTAACAATGTTGCTAACAACTTCTTTTTCATAAAAGCACCTCCCAATTATTTTAAACAATTTAAATCAATCTTTGAATACTTCTTCATACTCTGAAAAATTTTCATCACCGAAGAATTCTTTGACATCAACAGGATTATCAAAATCTACCTTTTTAGATGGTATTTTTTCTTCTATCATTTTGAGAAACTCCTCATCAGAAATAGCTGGTTTTTCTAAAGTAACCTCAAAAGGCAAACTGCGTGTCCTCACACTTTGAATCAAAAACATTCTAACGGCTGTTGCCATATCAAACCCTAAATCTTTATATATCTTTGAAGCTTCTTTCTTCAGTTCATCATCTACACGTACTGTTACCATTGACATGACTAAAACCTCCGTACTCCATTTATACTTACATTGTACCACTATTTTATACCTTTTTTAAAATATACAATAAATACAACAAAAAATCTATTCAATACACAGTAAAATGCATTAGTAAAACTAATGCACTTTATTCTATACCTAATTGATTAAAAATATGTTGCTTGGTTAATTTTTGGTTAGTTTCTTTACCACAACTATTAAAAATAGTTCTAAATACTTCTAAATTAAGAATTCACATTTCTACGTTAACATAGCAATATTATAGCATTTTCCATCACAATAGTGATATTTCAGCGCCTTTACAAATCTATTATCAACCAAAAAAGCTAGATAAAAAATCTAGCTTTTTTCAATACTCAGTGACTATTTCGCTGTTCTTTTGCCAAGGAGAGACGCTTAACAAACATATAAGCAATTCCTTG
>SKEZ01000453.1_pt1 | contig 32621 bp, 22 predicted proteins | sample 4843881 | NCBI WGS metagenome assembly SKEZ01 (sample SAMN11008796, study PRJNA524170) | human gut metagenome | isolation source: fecal sample from pouch patient p1, p46 | place: Israel: Tel-Aviv | reverse complement strand
AAGCGGGTCTTCGTCGGCGAACAGGCGGTCGACCGCAGGGAATTCGCCGTCGATCAGCTGGGATGTCGAGACGCGTCCGGCGTTCTCGAAACCGAGCAGCGTGGGGTTGTCGGCGTCGAAATCGATGACGACGTTCTGGTGATCGTCAAGTGCGCGGGCGACGTCGCGCAGCAGGGATCCGCGCACCAGTGTGGTCGTAGAGGTGTCGATGTTCTGCGGCGTCCAGGTGAACGTGGCGCGGGACAGGCGGAAACGGTCGGTCGAGGTCATGGTGACTTTGTCGCCGTCGAACTGCATGCGCACGCCGGTCAGCACCGGGCGGTTCTCCTCGCGGGAGACCGCGACGCTGGCCTGGGTTACGGCCTGGATGAACGTGGGTGCGTCGACCTGGCCGAGCTTTGCCGGCACGACCGGCAGATCCGGGTATTCGGCATCGGGCATGAGCTGCATGGTGAACGTGGACTTGCCCGAGTTGATGGTCATGGTGGAGCCGTCGGTCGACAGGTAGGTCTTTTCGGCAGGCAGTGACTTGGTGATGTCGGCGAGGAGTTTGCCGAGTACCAGTGCGGTTCCGGGTTCGTCGATACCGGCTTCGATGTGGTGACGTGCGGAAATCTCGTAATTGAACGCGGACAGTTGAAGGGTGCCGTCGATGGCTTCGAGCTGGATACCTGCAAGGATGGGGCTCGCCGGTCGGGCGTCGATGACGCGGGTCGTCCAGGCTACGGCGTCGGCGAGAGCCGCGGAATCGATTTCTACTTTCATGGGTTCCCTCATTTCACGATGTGCTTGGCAACATTCTAGCGGGTCATGTTCGGATTGTTTTTCTCATGCGCGAAGTGAGTTATCATCACGACGGTTATCGAAAGAGAAATAAGATAGTCGTAGTAATAAGCCCTGTGGATAGTGTGGATAACTGCGCGAATCCTTGTGTTTATATGGGCTGAGTAACCCACAGATTATGTGGATAACTTTCCGGACAAAATGTGCATAAGTACCGAGTTATCCACATTTTCGGCGAACTGTTTTGATTGTCCACATTTCCTGTGGATTAATCCACTGTTCATCCACAAAAAATGTGCAGTAGTCCACAAGTTATCCGCAGGCTCTACCCACATTTGTGAATAAGCATGTGGATAACTTTTCCTTCAATCAGCAGATCGTTCGGCGTGTTGCGCCTGTTTTATTGTACAGATTAAATATGTATGTCTATATTATTTGAGTCTGATAGGTCCTGTCGACGGTGACGAATCAGGCCTTCATCCAGCAGAATCACGCACAGCGACGAAAAAAGGCGTTTTTTGGTGTCTCAGCGCGATCGTGCCAGACGGGACCATTGCACAGCCGAGAGAAAACGACTGTCGTCACTCATTGCCGCGCTGCTTGAGGCGCGCGGTCAGCTCGGTCACGTAGTTGTAAATTTCAGGCTTTTCCTGCATATCATCGCTGACGCGGGTATACGCGTGCATGACCGTGGTGTGATCGCGGCCGCCGAACACTTCGCCGATATCGACCAGGCTCATGCTGGTCATCTCACGGGCAAGATACATGGCGACCTGACGGGCCAGCGCGATGTTTTTCGTTCGCGCGCGCCCGACGATGTCGTCGAATGTCAGATGGAAGTACTTCGCCGTCTGCCCGATGATGTCGGTCGGCTTGATTTCCACGTCGGTGGTGAAGAAGTCCTGCAGCGTCTGCTCGGCAAGCGCGCGGGTCACCGGCTGACTGCTCAGCGATGCCACCGCGCTCACGCGAATCAGGGCGCCTTCCAGCTCGCGGATGTTCTCGGTGAAGCGCTCCGCGATCAGATTCAGCACGTCATTCGGTGTCGAAGTGCCGTTCATCGAAGCCATCATGCGCAAAATAGCGATGCGGGTCTCAAGATCAGGCGGCTTGACATCGACGGTGAGTCCGGAGTCGAAACGCGAGATGAGTCGTGCCTCGAAGCCCTTGAGGTTCTTGGGCGCGACATCGGACGCGATGACGATACGCTTGTTGGCCTGATGCAGCGCGTTGAACGTGTGGAAGAACTGTTCGAGGGTCGCTTCCTTGCCGCCGAGGAACTGGATGTCGTCGATGAGCAACACGTCGACCTCGCGGTATCGGCGGTTGAATTCTGCGATGCGGTTCTGGCTCTGGGCCGGGGTCTGCAGTGCCTCGATGAATTCGTTGGTGAATTCCTCGCTGTTGACGTATCGAACCTTGAGCGTGGGATCCTTGACCAATGCATAGTTGCCGATGGCGTTGAGCAGGTGGGTCTTGCCCAGTCCCGATCCGCCGTAGATACACAACGGGTTGAATTCCTGCCCGGTTCCCTCGGCGACCGCAAGCGCGACAGTGCGTGCGAAACGGTTGGAATCACCGGGAACGAACGTGTCGAACGTCGAGTTTTTGTTCAGATGGGTTTCCGGATCGCGCATCACCTTCTGCTGCCGTACCGGAAAACTCGGCTCGCCGGGTATTCGAGGAGCCGTGGCGCCTGGTTGCTGATTCGCCTCCGTCATTTCCGCGGAAATCGAATCGATGGAGGAGATTGACTGCATGCTGTTGGGCATGTAGGATTCCTGAGCCAGATCGGCGACGGTCGGCGACGGATTCGCAGGGAATGGTTCGCTCGGTTTCGCCGCAGTATCGGGATGCCGGTATTCCGGCGGCTGCGGTTCCGGTTGGGACACCTGAGGAGCCACGATTTTGAACGCCGGGAACATGTCGTTTCCGGATATGATTTTCAAAGCGTTGAGCAGCGGCGCATTGAGTTCATTCTGCAACGCTTGCTGCGTGGCCATGTTGCTTACGCACAATACGATGGTCGTGCCATATACCGCTTCCGGTACGACTCCTTCAAGCCAGCTCTTGTCGCGCGGCGACAGCGTGGGATTCTGCTTGAGCAGACGCAGCGTGTCCGACCATATCCGCGTGGCTTGCCCGGCTGGACCGAGAAGGTCATCCGACATTGTGACCTCCTTCAGGTATGTGTGCCGGTGCGCACCGCAGCGGATACGCTACGGTAGCTATAATAAGTACAACAACAACAGGATATATGTACTCCACTTTAGCCAAGTTATCCACAGCTTAGCGTGTTGTGTCGCCTCAATTGTGAATAACATTCATGTAATTTGTGGATAACTTTTCTACATGTTTTGGCGTGTTTCCAATGTTTTCCGCTGCTCTGCAAGGGGCACGACACACTGATAAATCGTGAAGAAATTGTTTTCATTTTGATTTTTGGGCATGGCTCAGAGTACCGTTATAGAGCTTGACTCATGAGAGCCGTGCATCAGCATGGCAAAAACCGGGAGCATAACTATGAAGAGGACATTCCAGCCCAACAACCGCCGTCGCTCGATGAAGCATGGTTTCCGCGTGCGCATGCGCACCCGTTCCGGCCGCGCGATGATCAACCGCCGCCGTAACAAGGGACGTAAGTCTCTGTCCGCCTGATTGCGGTAGGTGACGAAGGCGAGTGAAGCGGCTGAAAAGCCATCGTGACTTCATCGCAGTGCTGAAGCGTCGCTTCAAGGTGACGGATTCGGATATCGTCGTGCACTTTGTGGTGCATGACGATACCCGTGATGTTCAGGCATCTGCGGATATCATGAGACGTATGGGACTTGCCGTCAGCAAGGCTGTTGGTAACGCTGTAACGCGTAATCGTGTGAAGCGTCGATTTCGTGTGCTCGCAAGACGATATGAAGATATGCTTCCGATGCAGTGCGATATCGTCGTGAGAGCCAAACCCAGCGCATCGCGTGCCGATTTCGCTGACCTTGACCGACAGTTTTCCCGTTGCTTCGCCAAAGTCACGACTACGCATGAACGCAGGGTGAGTCGCTGATGTCAGCCATCGGATCGGCGCTTATCGGCATGATCAAGTGGTACCAGAGGGCCATTTCGGCGAAAACGCCGCCATGCTGCAAGTACTATCCGAGTTGCTCACATTACGCGATCACTGCGGTTCGGCGCTTCGGCGCGGTAAGAGGAATCGTGCTGTTTATTTGGCGTTTTCTTCGCTGCAACCCTTGGAGTCGTGGCGGCATCGATGATGTTCCGCAACATTTTTCACTGTGCTACAGATTTCGCTGGTCGAAGGCATATGAGAAGCCTCGACTCACACCAATGGCCGATGATTAAGGAGATGGCCTGATGAACACTTCCGGAGAATTTCTTCTTGACAGAGGCATTTGGGGCTGGCTGTATAAGCTGCTGACCCCACTTGAGTGGCTCATGACCCAGGTCATGGTCCTGTTCCATAAGTTCCTCACCTTGCTGGGCATGGCACCGATCGGCATCTCTTGGGTGCTGGCGATCGTGTTCCTTGTGCTCGTGGTGCACGCCTGTATTTTGCCGATTTATCTCAAGCAGATGAAGTCGATGCGCAAGATGCAGGCCTTGCAGCCCAAGATGCAGCATATTCAGAACAAGTACAAGGGCAAAAAGGATCAGGCCAGCAAAGAGGCCATGAGCCGTGAGATGATGAAGCTCTACCAGGACAATGACGCCAACCCCATGGGGTCGTGTTGGACCGCCGTCATTCAGGGTCCTGTGTTCATGTGCATGTTCTACATGCTTTCCGCCATTCCGTATATCGCGACCGGCAAGAGGGGAGCGCTTGGCGCATTCGATCAGGCGACTGCCAAGCAGTTCGCGCAAACCCGCGTCTTCGGTGTCAGCGTCACCGATACCTTCGGTACGGCCAACAATTCCGGAAAGGTCGTCATCGGCTTCTTCATCCTGTTGATGTGCGCATGCATGTGGTACATGCAGTTCAACAACATGCGCAAGAACCTCCCCAAGGCTTCTATGCAGGGATCCACGTACAAGATGCAGCAGGCCATGACCTGGGGCTTCCCGATCATGTACATCTTCTCCGGCATCATGTTCCCGTTCGCCGTGCTGGTGTACTGGCTGACCAACAACGCATGCAACCTTGCCCGTTCCTTGTTCCAGGTGTACAAGTTCCCGACCCCGGGTTCCCGTGCAGCTGAGGAAAAGGAGATTCGAGATCATCGTCAGGAGAATGCTCGTCGCGCCAAGGCCGGACAGCTTTCGATTGAGGAAGAGGAACTGGAGAAGGCACGTCAGGAAGCCGCTGCTCGTCTGGAGCGGGGATACCAGCGCAAGCAGCCCCAGCGGAAGAATCGCAAGAAGAAGTGACACGATTGGAAACCTCATTTGACCGTGAGGTTTCCTTTTTTTACACTATGGAAGTAATACTCGCTTAAAGGAGTGGTGATATGGCGCAGGAGGAGACCACGACGATCGATCAGCTCAATGAAGAAGCTGACATCGCCGCCGACTACTTGGAAGGCTTATTGGACATCGCCGATTACGAAGGCGATATCGAGATGGGTGTTCGCAACGGTCGTCCGATGGTGCAGATCGTCGCTGATGACGATACGGATATCAAGCATCTCATTGGTTGCAATGGTGAAGTGGTCGATGCTTTGCAGCAGCTTACCCGGCTTGCTGTTCAGCAGAAGACCGGCGAACGCTCGCATCTGATTGTTGATGTTGACGGGTTCCTGAAGCGCAAGCGTCAGCGTCTTCGTGACATTGCGCTTGATGCCATTGATGAAGTGCATGACACCGGTGAGCCCGTTGATTTGAAACCGATGAATTCGTTCGAGCGCAAGGTCATTCATGATGTGGTTCGCGAGGAGGGGCTGAAGTCTCGTTCTCACGGTGAAGAGCCGCGTCGCTATGTCACCATCTACATGAAGAGCAGCGCCGATGAATCCGACGTCGATGAAGGTAGCGAAGAGTGAGCGATATTGTTTCACGTGAAACATCTGGTGATGAGCTAGATGATTCCGCAATAGTTCGTGAGGCATTGGGCGAAGCATACGACAAGCTCGAAGTGTTTCACGTGAAACTATCCCGCGAGGGTGAGCTGCGTGGATTGATAGGCCCACGCGACATATCCATCATCTGGGAACGTCATATCCTCAACTCCGCCGCATGCGTCCCGTTCATTCGGGAAGTCACCGATCGAAGCAAGGCAAAGACCATTGCCGATGTTGGCAGTGGCGGCGGTTTCCCTGGAATCGTTGCGGCAGCATGCATGCCGGATTGTGCGTTTACACTCATTGAGCCCATGGAACGTCGTGTCGAATGGTTGCAAGAGTGCGTGGATGACATGGACCTGCAGAATGTTACGATTATTCGCGCACGTTCCGACGAAGTCATCGATCGTATCAAGCACCACGAAGGTGAATTGAAACCATTCTCTGTAGTGACCTGTCGAGCAGTGGCGCCAATGACCAAGCTTGCCGGTTGGACGTTGCCTCTGCTTCGCCCTCAAGGTCGACTGGTCGCATTGAAAGGCCGTTCGGCGCAGGCTGAGATTGAAAAGGCGAAGCATCAAATTTCCCATGCCGGGGGAGTGCGTGCTCGTGTCGTTGAAGCTCCAGTAGCTCCCGGTCTCGAATCCACGCACGTCGTTCTCGTAGACAAGCGCTAATTATCGTGTGGCTCCCATGGGTGGGAGTCACACGATAATCCCATGCCCCCGCTGACGGGAATCGTAATTCTGCTTCCGCTGTCGGAGGTTGGATTGCGGGGCGAGATGGACGATATCCATTGCCTTTGATCGCATAAACAATGCTGTTATATCTCATCGACATCGCTGACTGTCCGAAGATTGTTTCACGTGAAACAATGGATGTCAAACACGAAAGCGATGGTTTCGCAAGAATGGAGTTATCCACAACTTCAAACAGTGCACAAAGTTATCCACATTATTTGCGACATGTAATCCACATTAAGAAAATGGCGGAAATAAACGGTTTATCTAGTGTTGGTCGAAGCGTTCACACACTAATGCGCTATACTTATCCACAGTTATCCACATTGCTGTGCACAACTTGAGATGTCCATACGACTAGGAAAAATTAGATGTTGTTCGTTTTTTAGGAGGGACTATGACATCCAATGATTCACAGGAATCCTCTGCGATTCCTGCCATGGAATCTGCTTCTGAAACGGTCAGAAGGATTTTCGGGAATGATGGTTCCTCTTTGGGCGCCGAGATTGCAGATGAGGCGTCACGCTATGAACGCCTGAATGCCGCATTGTTCCCCCTGCCATCGAGAACCCGATGCCTGGCCGTCGCCAACCAGAAAGGCGGCGTCGGCAAGACGACAACAACGGTGAATATTGCCGCAGCTCTCGCCTCTCACGGAGCTCACGTGCTGGTCATCGATATGGATCCCCAGGGGAACGCCTCTACGGCATGCGGTGTTCCTCACGGCACCAGCGATCCTTCGGTATATGACGTTCTTGAAGGACGAATGACAATCGGAGAGGTACTGAAAACCTGTCCTGATATCCCAGGGCTCGATGTGGTTCCCGCTTCCATTGAACTTTCGGGTGCGGAACTGGAAGTGGCGGATCTGCCGAATCGCAACAATCTGCTGAAGGAAGCCGTCGAATCATTCCTGCAGGATCCGAACAATCATTATGACTATGTTCTGGTCGATTGCCCGCCGAGTCTTGGCCTGTTGGTCATCAACTCCATGTGCGCGGTGTCTGAGATGTTGATTCCGATCCAAGCTGAATACTATGCCTTGGAGGGGCTTGGTCAACTTATCAATACCATAGGATTGGTGCAGGAGCACTATAACCCTAATTTGACTGTGTCGACTATGCTGGTCACTATGTTTGATAAACGAACATTGCTCAGCAGGGAAGTGTTCTCAGAGGTGAAGAGTCACTATCCGAGTATCGTTCTGGATACGACGATTCCCCGTACGGTAAAAATATCCGAGGCTCCAAGTTTCGGAAAGACAGTCATCAGCTATGACCCGCGTGGAATGGGAGCGAGTGCCTATGGCGAAGCGGCCTTGGAAATCGCCCGTCGATCGCCTTCGGTGCTGGCTGCAATTGACGCGAAGAGGGGAGAGTAACCCATGACCTCAAAATCACGTTTGGGTAAAGGATTGGGTGCGCTGTTCCCCGCACTTCCCGGTGAGTCGAAAACAGCTCATGCGGAACAGCAGCAATTGGGTGTTGATCTTGAATCCGAGGAGACGACAGCCAACAAGAAAGCCCCTCAAGAGAAAGCTGCGGCTGCACCAGAGAAGGTCGAATCCCATAAGAGCGGTACTGAACAACACAGTGAGTCTACCGCTCCGGTTCGTCTTGGCGAAATCAAGCGTAAGACCATTCCGGCCATGAAGGATTCCATTCCTGCCGTACACAAGTCCACAACGGTGGAGAAGCCCAAGAGCGGCAAGCGCGTTGCCATGCCCGGTATCAGTGATATGGCACACCCCAGTGACATGTTTTTCGGAGCAACAGCACAGGGGACGAGCGATTCCAAGAAAACGCAGCCGGCTCAGCGTTCCGAGAGCACAAAGGCATCCGGCAAGGAAAAGGATAATAAGGAAACTCCAGAATTGAAGCCTGTCGAGGGTGGCTATCTGCTGGATATTCCTGTCAGCTCCATCGTTCCGAATGCGCAGCAGCCGCGCAGCGTCTTTGATGAGGAAGAGCTGAATGAGTTGGCCGTGTCCATCAAGGAAGTCGGCGTATTGCAGCCGATCGTGGTTCGCAAGCGTCAGGCTGGGGAGTCCAGCAAGAGTGATGTTTCACGTGAAACATCGCAGAAATACGAGCTCATTATGGGCGAGCGTCGCTGGCGTGCATCACAACTTGCACAACTGAAGACGATTCCGGCGATTGTCAAAACCACATCAGATGACGAGATGCTGCGTGATGCACTGCTGGAGAACCTTCATCGCGTCGCACTGAATCCTCTGGAAGAGGCGGCGGCATATCAGCAGATGATTGATGACTTCGGCCTGACTCAGGCTGAACTATCCAAGTCGATCTCGAAATCGCGACCGCAAATCGCGAACACATTGCGTCTGCTGAATCTTCCTGCGTCCGTGCAGAAGAAAGTTGCCGCAGGCGTACTGTCCGCAGGGCATGCGCGAGCTCTTCTTGGTTTGAATGACGAAAGTGAAATCGACAAGCTGGCCACTCGAATCATAGGGGAGGGGCTTTCGGTTCGCAGCACCGAGGAAATCGTGGCGCTGAAGAACGCAGAAAGCAACGTGCCCAAGAAGGTAAGGCCGACGAAGAACAATCCTTGGGCCGGTTCTCCGATTGTCAACAACCTTGAAAATCATTTTGACACCAAAGTGTCCATCAAGGGTACGCAAAAGCACGGTCGAATCGAAATCGTGTTTTCCTCCCCTGAGGATATGGAACGCATCCTCAGCATGCTGATTCCCACGGCAGTCGAGGGCGCGGCGGCAAAATGGGTGTGAGCCACACAACGGTGTGAGCCGCCATCATCACACAACGGGAAACAACGGTCATGCCGTTCATGAGCTGTATGATCTGGTCTGCCGAGAGGTATTCATTGCCTCTCCGGCAGAACGCGTATAAAGCAACTGTCGTGGCATTTGCAGTCAGAGGACTAACGCAATGAACCGTCCGTATGACTGTCCTATTGCATGCACCTGAAAAAGCATTACCGAAAACTCTGTTGAGCAATATGAGTTGCAATCGGTTCAGTACAATGCGCTAGATTTGAGCGGATTGTCGTTCTGATGCGATTCTCCGGCGCTGGTAAGCGTCCGCAGCGCTATTTCGGTCAGTCTGTCGTTTCGTTTGTGATTACTGACAGTGCAAGTATTATTTGTGTAGCTCAACCCGCCGGTGAAGCAATATCATCATCTGTGATGAGGTTTGATTTCGCCGACAGGTCGAGCTGTGCTGTTGGATCAGTGCAGTGAGGCCAGGTAGGATTGTGCGTCCAGCGCGGCGCGGCATCCCATGCCTGCGGCACTGATGGCCTGACGGTACACCCGGTCAACGCAGTCACCGGCGGCGAACACTCCAGGCATGGAAGTATGCGTTCCGGCACCGGAGACCAGAATGTACCCGTCGTCATCCATATCCACGGAACCCTTCGCAAAACGCGTGGCCGGTTCATGGCCGATCGCCACGAAGATGCCCTCGGCGGGCAACGTGCCCGTCTCGCCTGTCACGGTGTCGCGAATGTCCACAAAGCCGGCGGAATCATCTGCGGTTTCAGCCTTTGCCGACAGGGAAATGCCGGTCGAAGAGGGAGCATTCAATGCCGATCCGGAGACATTCAGCATCGGAGTCGTCTTCAACGAGAGAAGATTTCCGGTGTTCTGCGCTGCGGGTGCCGCAGCGGTTACCGCATCAGCGCCTGTCTGCGCGCCGGCGGCGTTTTTCTGCCCGCGAATGGCTGTCGCCACCGTATTCATTTTCACGGTGATCTTGGGATTGTTCAGCACGCGCTCGACCATGATCTTGGAGGCGCGGAACTGGTCGCGGCGGTGCAACACGGTCACCGAAGAGCCGAAACGAGTCAGGAACAGTGCCTCTTCGAGCGCGCTGTCTCCTCCGCCCACCACGACGATGGGCTTGTCCTTGAAGAAGAAACCATCGCAGGTGGCGCAATACGATACGCCGTGACCGGAATACTCGGCCTCGCCGGGAATGCCGAGCTTGCGGTACTGCGAACCGGTGGTGATGATGACGGCATCGGCGTGATATTGGCTTCCATCGCTGCACGTGACGGTCTTGGGGGAGGAGCTGAAATCGACGCTCGTCACATCGAGATATTCGATGGATGCGCCGAAAGACTCCGCCTGATCGCGCATGCGATCCATCAGTTCCGGTCCGAGAATGCCGTCAGGGAAACCGGGGTAATTCTCCACGGTGGTGGTGTTGACCAGCTGACCGCCCGGCGTGAGCTCACCCGCAAGAATGGTCGGGCGATACCCGGCGCGTGCGAGGTAGATTGCGGCCGTATATCCGGCAGGGCCGGAACCGATGATGATGGTTGAAAGTTCAGTCATGTCCCTTACGATAGCGAGTTGACCTGACCTCGTCCAGCGGTGGGTGAACAACGACATGGATTCGCCTCGAATGCCGATTGGTCGCTTTCAGATTGCCGAAACAGGCATGCCGCGTTCATGGAAACCGGAGGAGCTAATACGAGCACGATACGGACCCACAGCATAAGACCACAGCGTGAGTCACCGCGTACGATGAAACACCCCTCCTACCCGTGAGTAGAAGGGGTGCCCATGAGAACTTCTGCGTCGCCTACAGAACGCGGATGTACACGATGTCGGATTGTGCCGCAGAGTTCTTTGACGTGGAGTTCTGTGTGGTCGAGTTGCCGAACGGGACGTTATCGATGTCGGTCTTGTTCGGCCAATCCTGATTGTCGGATCCGCCACCGTGGTTGTCTCCGTTCAGGATGAACCATGCGGCGACCAATCCCACCACCAGCAGAACCAGCGCGACGACGATGGCGATGACCTTGATCTTGAGCTGCCCCCAGAGTGGCTGGTCAGGCAGGTCCTCCTCGATATTGCGTCCGACATTCGCTGCGTTGACATCGTGCACCTGCTGGGGCGCGAAGCTCGGCGGCATGATCTGGGCCATAGGCGGCAGCTGATCTACCGAAGTACCATCAGTGCCTAGCAGCGGAACGGTGACCGTGGGGTCAAAGGCGTCGGATTGGGCACGCTGCGCCGGTGTCTGCACACCCGGCACATTCGCACCCGGAGCCGCCGCAGGACGGCCGCCAGACATGTTCCGCAGGGCATCGCGGCTGATTGGTGCCGTCATCCGCGTACGCGACTTCGATGATCCGGGGATGGCTGCTCCATTGGCTCCGGGCGCCGATGCCAACACTGCGAATGACGGGGGCATTACGGCGTCGCCCGACGCCGCGGCCTTGGCGGATCTGGCGGCAAGAGCGGCCAATGATTCCGACATATGCGCGCGCGGCTGCGGCATGGCATTCGTGGCAATGGGCTGAGCCGCACGGGTCGTGGGATGGCTTCCAGCCACGGTTTGCTCGCCTTCAGACACCTGCGCCTCACCGGACTGCGGCAACGGCGGGATGCTGCCGGCGTGGGTGCGCTCATTGTCGTTCTCTTCCGGCAGCGGAACATTCGGCATATTGGCCACGATGCTCTGTATCTCACCGGTTGCACCGGTCGTCCGGGGTTTGCCGGTACCGCCCGCAACACCAGACGCACCAGCAGCGTTTGCCGGTACGTTCACGCCGTTGCCGGACTGTGCCTGCGTCGCGCCAGTAGCGGACCTACGCGGCTTGGCGGCGGGCGGGAACGATGCCGGCAGCGGTGCATACACCGGCATCGGCTGCTCAATCGCGGTCTCTTCCGCAGTGGATGTCGTCACCGGCGACTCCGGCTCCCCGTCCTTGCGCAAGGAGCCCATAAGCTGACCGACCTTCGATTGCAGGGAGGCCAGGGTCTTCGACGGCTCGGCGGTATCCGGTTCGAACAATTCCGCTTCGGGGATGACCGGCTGATCGGCCGAGGGTGGATCTCCGGGCAGCTGAGCCAGGAACGCCTGCTGCGCGAGGCGCTGCTCGTTGACGAACCTGGCCTCGGCGCCGGCTGCCAGTCCCGCCTCGGAAATCGACAATTCCGGCAGCTTCGTCGAGGTAACCAGCCCATCCGGCAGTTCCACGATCTTGTCATCGCTCGTGTCACGCAACGCCACCATGCTGATCGAGGCGCTGCCACTGACCGACGGCAATATGATGTCACGATCCGACAAGTTGCTGAATGGCTCCCACGCGCCCAGCAGCGCGCTCAGCTCGGCCAGCGTTGCCATCGGCACGATGATTTCCCCATCTTCGGTGTGCAGGGCCAGTCCACGCTTGCAGATCACGCGGAATTCCGTGGGAACGTCGGCGGGCAGCATATTCAGGTCGAACGTCGTGTTCGCGCCTGAAGGCGTCTTGGTCAGCAGCGCGTACAGCAGTGCGGCCAGCTGTCGCGTCGCCATCTGCTCATACGACATCACATCGCCGTCGATGCCGCTGCAGATATCGGCCAATGCGGCGGCGACGGGAGTGTCGGCGAACTGCACGCCATTGACGCTCACGCGAATGGTATCGGTGCTCAGCGCGGTATGGGTCAGCCCCGTGTCCAACAGCTCCTGAACCGCCTGGGTGCATTGTCCCACGATCGATCGAATCGCGTCGTAGCTGAGGAACGAGGAAGACGAACGCTGCATGTATTCCGCCAGCGCCAGACCGGAGTCCGGCTCGGTGATCACCACCGCGGCATCGCCGACGTGCTGCAGCTGCAGCACCGGCGTGCAGTACCGGCTGTTGGCCAGCGCGAGCGTGGAAGCCGCCTCGTTGATCTGCGGCAGAACGGATGTGTCGGTGATGATGAACAGCTGGCAGGACTGCGCCAGCATGCGGTCATTGGCTATCCATGCGCTCAATCCGTCACTTTCGCGCAGCGAAGAAACGAGAGTGTAGCGACCGATGACGGTATCTCCCAATTGAGGCTTCATAGTAGTTGTTTCTCCGTGCTCTGCTGTCATGCGCTGAGATAGTGGTGATGCTGACATTCTAGCCGTGGGGATGGTCGGCTGTGCAGCCGCGACGGACGCGGCTTGACGAGTGGAATGATGCGGCGTTGGCAGTATGGTGGGAATTCGCGGCTGGGCGTTGTTGCCGGCCGCGATACCTGCCGCTGCACCGGCTGCGTTTGCCGCGACGTTCGGCAGTACGACGGACTTGATGGACGGGCGTTGGCCCTTACGGTTGACCGTCGGCGCGAAGCTGGGCGGAAGGTTGTCGGACGGAATCCCCCTGGGTTGGTCCTGAACCGGCCGTTCGAGATCGGTCACAGTTTCAGCGGCCTGTTCCGCGGAACCGTCATTCTCCGAGGTTCCATCGTCACCCAGCGAATAATCATCGTAATGATTATCATTCTCCGCAATTGCCGTGGTACCCTCTTCGACCTCCGCGTTTTGTGCCTGAGCTTCCTCGGTCTCCGACTCAGCCGGTGTCGATACCGATGTCGCAGTGGAAGTCCTACGCAACAGCCGTGCCTTCATGGTGACGATCAGGCTGGAGAACTCCTCCACGCGCATCAGCCATAGCAGCCCGGCATACACGGCCGTCACCACAATCGTCAGAATCGCGCATATGACGATGGATTGCCACCAGCTCATATGTCCGTTGACGCTGGAAACCTTCGCTCCGACCAAACGCGTGGCCAGCGGGTTGAGGAATAGTCCGCACGCGCATGCCGCCGCACCGGCAATCAGGGCCTTGACATGCATGATGATGATGCGCTTGCCGTCGATCCGCCCACCGAATCGTCTGCGTAACAGCCAGAACACCCATGGGAACGTGATGATATATGACAGGCTCAGCGACAGAGCCACCATGAGCGTCCAATATTTCGGCGGTGCGAAACGCAGCGAGGTCAGCAGAAGCAGCAACTGCACGGCGTTGTCGGCCGCCGCGAACAGGAACGGGCTGCGGCCGTCCTCATACGCGTAGAAGGCGCGCTGCACCAGCAGGAACGCACTGGTGGGCACCAATCCCACCAGCAGGCCGATCAGAGGCCCGGATATCAGAATCGCCCCATGCACATTCGTGGACGGAATCAGCGCCTTCACCAGCGGCACCGGCATGGCAATCATGACCGCGGTGAAGAAGAACATCGCAAGACCGGTGGATCGCAGGGATGAGCTGAGGTCGGCGCGGGCATCTCCGATACGATGCTCGCTGATCGCGCGGGACATGCGCGGGAACACCGCGGTCGTGATGGACACGGCGATGATCGAATAGGGAAGAACGTATATCGTGTACGCGTACTGATAGCTCGCGTTGCCCGCGATGCCGTACAAATCGCCGCCGGCGGTCGGGGCGCCGGTATTAACACGCGAATTGACGATGCCCATCAGCTGGTTGAGCAGCACCATGGCGATGCTCCACACCGCCACCTGGCCCATGGAACGCAACCCCAGCCCATGCAGTCCCCAGCGAGGCCGGTAGTGGATGCCGCAACGCAGCAAAGGAATGAACAGCACCAGGGCCTGGAACGCCACGCCGGCCGTCCAGGCGCCCGCGGTCAGGGCTATCTTGCCGGATGTCCAGAACGACATCGGCTGCCGTCCCGCGTTGCCGAACAGCATGATGAACGCGCCGAAACCGATGCAGCTGATGACGTTGGCGCCTACGGAGCTCCACGCATACGTCGCGAAACGCCCCTTTGCGGCGAGGATCTGCCCCAATACGGTATACAGGCCGTAAAACAGGATCTGGGGCATACACCACAGCGTGAAGGCGTTCGCCAGCGCCCTTTGCGCGGGCGTCCAGCTGGAGTCGAGATACAGCATCGTCAGCAGTGGCGTGCCGGACGCCATCAGCAGTGTGATGGCCAGCAGCAGCGCGATGGACAAGGTGATGAGCTTGCTGAGTCGCTCATCCGCGTCCTTCTGCTTGAGCGTGCGCACGATCTGCGGCACGAGCACCGCGTTGAACACGCCGGTGGACAGCAGGTTGAAGATCACCTGCGGTATCTGCGCGCCGGCCTGATACGCGTTGGCTGCGATACCGGTGGTACCGAGCGCGCCGACGAGGAAGATGGTGCGGATCTGGCCGGTCACACGTGACGCGGCCGTGCCGCACGCCATGATCAGCGAATTGCGTCCTACCGTGGTGCTCATTCGTCGGGGTCCTTCTTTCGATGGAATTGGCGCCAGAGGCCGACCAGGCCGAGCAGCAGCGAGAAGCCGATGATGATGAATCCGGTCATGTCGCTGATGCGCAGCACGCTGGTGATGTCGGTGTTCTGTGCGGAACCGAACGTGTCGCCGTTGCGGTCCAGCAATGTGATGTGGGCTGTGGCGTGGCCGGAAGTGGCGACGCGGATGGCGAACGTGACCTGCGCCTCGCTGTTCGCCGGTATGGTGACCTCAGTGAACCGCGATGTGACGATTTCCATGGAGTCGGTGAGGGATGAGACCTTCACCCGTACCGGATACGGATGGTTGTTCCTGACGGTGACGGGCATTTTGGCCGTTTCGCTGACGACGGTGATGGAGTCGGTCGGCGTGATGGATACGCCGCCGAACATGCCTCCGCCGAGCCGTTTGGCGCCGTCGACCAGACTGTCGATGTCGCGCGGCGCGGACGAGAGCGCATGCAGTGCCAGCGTGCTCTGTGCGGCCTTGATCTTGCGGATCCAGGACGCGGATGCCTTATGGTCGGTGAGGACCGACATGGCGAAGCGGTTGATGTCGTTGCGGCTTTCGGCCAGCGATTCCAGCGCGGACGTGACCGATCGGGTGTTCCGCTCGCTTAAATGACTGTCTTGGGGGACGATTTGCAGCGCCTTGTCGCCGGTCCGATAGGCGTCTGCGTCAATGAGATCATTCAGGTCGGTGAGTTGCAGCCATGAGGACTGTTCGACCGCGGTCATCAGCGTGTCGATGAACGCCGCCGACATATTAGTGCCGAAGCAGACCAGCAGGTTGCGGTTCATCGCCGCATACGGCTGCTCCATCTGATAGAAGGCGCTCTGCGCGACGAACCGCGCGATGCGTCCCGCGTTACTGGTCTCGCCGTCCGCATCACTGCTGGTGGGCTTGCCTTTGGCGAGGTCGCCGAGTTCCTTCTGCTCGCTCAGCACCGTGATGTCGCCGGCCGAGGTGGGGATTGTGTATGTGCCTGTGTGCACGGTGGCCGTGGTGCTGGAGTCGAAGTCGTGACCGGCGATGACGTACTGGTATCCCTGCTTCCTGGCCGTGGAGAGCGCCTGCCGGGTCCAATCGCCCTTGCCTTGCCAGGCGATGGGCAGGGAATTGGATGATGCCGGTGCCGCGGCCAGTGCGGATCGTGCGTTCCATGCGCCGGTGCCGACGCCGGCCTGTTCGTACGACCGGACGTTGTTGATCGCGGCATAGGCGGTGATGTCGAATCCGGCCGGCTGCATGACGGCATCGATGCGTTGCCCGGTGTCGGAAGCCAATGCCGTCGGATCGGCTATGGTCTGCAAATCGCTGTGCTTGCCGATGAGGGAGAGTTTGGCGGCGAGTGCATCATTGTCGTGCGGGGTGAGCACTGATGATTGCGTCGCCGCGGTGTTTTCGGTGTCGTCGGTATTGTTGCCGGAGCCGTCGTCTGTGCTGCCATCCGTGCCGCCGCCACCTGATTGTGTGGATTTTGTGTCGGATTCATCGCCGTTGTCATGCACCACCAGCTGGTCGATGGCGTTCTTGTCGGCCTGCTGGCCGGTGTTCATCAACGGCATGACCATGGTGATGGCCATCGGCGGGGTCTGTGCGTTGCGCAATCCCTGGGATGATCTGGTCAGGAAGCTGTGCAGGCGAATCGGCTTGGCGTTCGGATCGACGGTACGGTCCGACCCGGATGACCCGTCAGAAGAGCCCGTGGATTGAGAATCGGTCGCCTGGGTCGCCTGATAGGTGACCAGCAGCGGTTTCGGCCCCCACATCTGCAACGCCTTCAACGCATCGCTGTCGGCCGCCGCGTCGATCTTCACGGAAACCTTCTTGTTCGCCGCGATGGACGGCACCGTGGCCGTGCCGAGAACGGTGCGCACCGGAATCGATACGTCCCCGGTCGCCCAATGCTGGATGTCAGTGCGCGATACGAACGTATATGACGGGTTGTAGGCCACGGTCACCAGGCCCGGTGACGTCGCGGCATACGTGGGATTGGAGATGCTGATGGTGATGTGGTAGCCGGATGTGTCGGTGACCACGGGCGTCGATTCGGTGATCGACAAGGCGGTCGTCTGCGTGGCCGTGTCCGTCTCGTCATCCGCCATCGCCATATGTGCCGGGCCGGCCGGTACCATGCGGCCTGCGAACAGCATCGCGCATGTCAGCAACATGATGGTAAAGAAGCGCCATAGGCGTGTCGTTCGGTGAGATAACGATGGCACGGCCTGACCGTGCTCGGGGCTGTTCGCGATCATCCCTGCTTCATTTTCCTTGCGTAGAGCCAAGCGATCTTGCGTTCATTAGGATAGCTGAGAACGTCATCCAAATCATCGAAATCCACCCAGATGGCGTCTTCGGCTTCATGATCCGGATCGCCCTCCACCGTCAGGTCGCCGCCGATCTGGCGCAGCGCGAAATGATGCACGAGCTTATGCACGCGCTGGCTGGTACCGGTGAACCAATAGTCGATGGTGGCAATGGACTCGACCACCTCACCCAGAATGCCGGTCTCCTCGTGCACCTCGCGCACGGCGGTCTGCTGCGGCGTCTCGCCCTTTTCGATATGGCCCTTGGGAAGGCACCATTCGAGATGGCCGTTGCGGGAGTGTCGCGCGATGATGGCCACACGGCCGCGCTCGTCGAACACCAGGCCGCCGGCCGAGTATTCGCGCACCACCGGGAGCTCCTGAGCGTCCAGCGACGCGAATGTGGTCGGCCCGTCGCCCGCCCGTCGCTGCGGCATCATCGCAGGTGTGGGAAAGCGTGGTTCCGGTGGCCTGACAACGGTTTTCGGCGTGCGCGGAGCCTCGGACGTATAGAGCAACGTATCGGGTTCGAGCGGATTTTGGGTATGGTCGCCCGCAGCATGCGCAAGCATGCGCGCGAGGTCTGCGGGCGTAATCATGACTTCCACCTTACTCAATACCGTGTGCAGGTGGGGTAACGGTATGCTTGAATACGCATAAAAGCGGTAATACTTTATGGAAAGGCCTCGTGTGAATTTCGAAGTTTGGCCGGAAGCCATTGAACTTGGACACCTGTTCGCGGCTCGCGGGTACGAGCTGGCGTTGGTGGGCGGCCCCGTGCGTGACCTGTTGCTGCACCGGCGTTCCCACGACCTCGATTTCTGCACGTCGGCCCATCCCGACGAGTTCGAGCCGATCCTGCGTCATTGGGGACGTGACGGTTTCTGGGATATGGGCCGCAAATTCGGCACTTTGGGTGCGATGCGCCGGCGCGAGGACGGCACCGAAGTCAAGGTGGAGATCACTACGTACCGGTCCGACACGTACGATCCCGAATCCCGCAAGCCCGAAGTCAGCTACGGCGATTCGCTCGAAGGCGATCTGTCCCGCCGTGATTTCACCGTGAACGCCATGGCGCTGCGCGTGCCGCAGCTGGAGTTCGTGGACCCGTTCGGCGGCGCCAGCGATTTGGCTAAAGGCGTATTACGCACGCCGGTGGATCCGTATCAGTCCTTCGACGACGACCCGCTGCGCATGATGCGTGCCGTGCGTTTCGTCGCACAGCTCGGGTTCAGCATCGCCCCCGACACGGCTGCCGCCATCAGCGACATGACCGATCGCATCGACATCGTATCCGCTGAACGGGTGCGTGACGAGCTCACGAAGCTGCTGCTGTCCGATCGTCCGAGGGCGGGTGTCGAAGCGCTGGTCGAATCAGGTCTCGCCGATATCGTATTCCCGGAAATTCCCGCCCTGCAGCTGGAAATCGACGAGCACCACCGCCACAAGGACGTGTTCGAGCACACGATGATTGTGCTCGATCGCGCCATAGCGCTGGAGACCGGGCCGGAAGGCCCCGTGCCCGCTCCCGACCTGACGCTTCGCCTGGCCGCGCTGACCCATGACATCGGCAAGCCGAAAACACGCCGGTTCGAGCCCGGCGGCAAGGTCAGCTTCCATCATCATGATGCGGTCGGCGCGAAAATGACGCGCAAACGGCTCAAGGCGCTGCGGTTCGACCATCATCTCGTCGAGGATGTCAGCGAGTTAGTGAACCTGCATCTGCGGTTCCACGGGTATGTCGAAGAACCGTGGACCGATTCCGCCGTGCGACGCTACGTCAAGGACGCCGGTCCGCTATATGAGCGACTGAACCGGCTGACCCGCGCCGACGCGACCACTCAGAACCGTCGCAAGGCGATGGTGTTCTCGTCCGCCATGGACGAGATGGAGCAGCGCGTGCGCGATCTCAAGGAGAAAGAGGACTTCGACGCCATCCGGCCGGATATCGACGGCAATGAGATCATGACCATCCTCGGCATCGCTCCCGGCCCGGAGGTCGGCCGCGCATACAAGCACATGCTGGAATACCGGCTCGATAACGGTCCGGTCGACCATGACACCGCGGTGGCCGAGCTCAAGCGGTGGCACGCGTCGCTGTAAATGTGCCCAAGAAACGGTTCGGCGGCTGTCCGCGTAAGGCAGGCAGCCGCCGAATATCGGGGGTTTCAGGCCGTCATGACGATGCTGGCCGTCATTCCACCTTTTCATGATCGAGGGCCTTGGGCAAGGTGCCCATTGACTGGACGGGCACGCATCCCTCGAAGTTTTCGATGGCGGTGTCGCCGCTCGGCAGGCTGTCCTTGTTGGCCAGATCGTTGAACGAGGCACCGAGCACCACGTCAATCAGCTTGTCGTCGCGGTCATCCATCACCATCACCGCGTCCGTGAAGTTCGTGTTCAGCGTGTACGCCTCGTTGATGGCGTTCTTGCCGAAATAGATTGTGGTGCGCTCGACCTTCTTGCCCTTGTAATTGTCCCAGCCGGTGACCTTGAACTGGCGGTTCGACAGCGCGGTGCTGACGGCCTTCGCGAAGCCGACGAATTTGGTGCCGTTCAGCACGCGCACCTTGACGTTCGCATAGTTGGAATATGTCTGGTTCTTGCCGTTGGCGTCCTTGGTCGAGCAGGGCACGCGCACGCCGTAATTCGGCTTGACTGCGGACGTGGCCGTTATGCCCAGACCCCCGACATGGAAATAGAACAGCGCCGACACGACCAGGGCGACGGCAAGCACCGCGCCGACACAGGAGAATACGATCTGCTGGCGGCGGCGAATGTAACGCTTGCGTTCCGCGCGTTCGTCATAAGGCTGAGTCATGGGTCCGTCCTTTTCTTACGAGACTGGTACACAGATTAGCGTCACTGTCTGACGCGATAAGACAGGGATGGCAGGACGGTTATGACCGGTCTCGCCGGCGCCTGCGCAGCGATGATGCGATCCACCGTGGCGGATTGCTCCCATGCGGTGCGAACGCGGCGGGCGACGGCATCGTCCGGTACGAACGCGATGACCGATGGGCCGGAGCCGGAAACGAATGACCGGGATGCCCCGGCGGCCAGGGCGACTTCGATGGCTTCGCCGCTGCGGGGGTGCAAGGCGACCGCGGCGCGCTGCAGATGGTTGTCGTCGCCGTCTCCCGCGCCCATCTTGTCGAAGGTCGAGTAGACATTCGGCGTGCTCAGTTGCGCATGGTACGCTCCCACCAGCAATTGGCCGGCGAATCCGCGGTCTCGCAGCGTCTGAACGCATGATGAATCATCCTCCAGCGGGATGATCCGCTCGCCGAAACCGGTGCCATGCGCATATCCGCCCTCCAGGCAGAAGGGCATATCGGCGCCGAGCGTGGCGGCGATGTCACGCAGCCGTTCAATCGGCCAGTGCAGTCCCCACAGGGTGTTCACGGCGAGCAATGTCGCCGCCGCGTCGGCGGATCCGCCGCCCAATCCGGCGCCGACGGGAATGTGCTTGTCCACATGCAGCGCCACGTCCGGCTCCCGCCCCGCGGCCCTGGCGATCGCGAACAACGCAAGCACCGCATGGTTGCGGCGCATGTCGCTGCCGCTCGATGCCAGATCACCCAGATGCTCGCCGCTCAGTTCGAGCGAGAACCCGCTGCCGGGGGTCTTGGCGGTCGCCGTCACCACGTCGTTGACGCCGATGGCGCAATATATCGTGTCCAGCGCGTGCCGGCCGCCCCATTCCTCATGGGCGGGCCCTACGTGCAACGTCAGATTGGTTTTCGCGGGAACCGTGACCTCCACCGAGTGCAGCGGCCCGGCCGGTGTCGTTTCCGCGGCTGCGACATGATGGCGGATGGGCCAATGCGCGGGGACGCTTGGCGAACGCCGCACCTGACCCGGTGTCGCTGACCGTACATTGTCCATTGCTGTGGCGCTCATGATGATGCCTGCCCCTGTTCATGCTGCGATTGCCTCAGCGCCGTCGCCAGAGCGGCGAATTCGTCGATGGTCAGCGTCTCGCCGCGGCGTGTCGGGTCGATGCCCGCCGTGTGGAACACTTCATCGGGCACCATGCGCTTGAGTGCGGCATGCAGCGTTTTGCGACGCTGGCTGAAGGCCGCGTCGACCAACTGGAACGTCAGCTGGCGCAACTGGGGGTCGCGCGGGCCCGCATGCGACTGGACACGGGTGAACCCGGCCAGGGCCGAATCCACGTTCGGCGCTGGCCAGAATACGTGACGCCCGATGTTGCCCACGCGTTCCGCCGAGCCGTACCACGCCAGCTTCACGCTGGGCGCGCCGTAAATCTTCGAGCCGGGAGTGGCGGTCAGACGGTCCGCGACTTCTTTCTGCACCATCACCACGAAGGACGTCAGCATGTCGAAGCGTTCCAGCAGCGTCAGGATGATCGGCGTGGCCACATTGTACGGAAGGTTCGCCACCAGGGTGAACGGTTCGTCGCCGCTGAACTCGGGGAGGTCCGCCGACGTGAGGGCCAGCGCGTCCTTGTTGATGACCGTGAGGCGGTTCCTCGCATCCGGCATGTATGTGTCGATGGTATGCGGCAGCCGTTGCGCGACCGGCGGGTCGATCTCGACCGCGGTCATCGTGGCGCCGGTTTCCAGGATGGCCAGTGTCAGCGACCCCAATCCGGGGCCGACTTCCAGCACCCGCGTATCGGCGGTGACCGCGGCCTCGCGCACGATGCGGCGCACTGTTCCGGGATCGATGACGAAGTTCTGGCCGAATTTCTTGGTCGGGCTGATGCCGGCTTCGGCTGCTATGTGACGGATGTCGGCCGCGCCGAGCAGTCGCCCGGCGACTGCGGGTTTCTCGGCGGCTGCGGATGCTCCGGAAGGTGCAGGGGATGGATTCATGTCAGTCATAACGCTCGCTATCAGTACCAGCCGATTTGCTCGGAGCGTTCCCATGCCTTGGACGGGCTGCCATACCGTTGGGCGATATACGCCAGCCCCCAGTCGATCTGCACAGCGCCGTCGTCACGGTAATTTGCGCCGAACTCGGCCATTTTGCTCGCAGGCAGCGACTGCGGAATTCCGTAGGCGCCGGTCTTCGCGTTCTCGGCGTACCACAGCCATCTGGATTCGCGGGTCCACAGCTTGTCGAGGCATGTCCAGTCGTAGCTGGTCCAGCCGCGCTGTGCGGCCGCGCCGGATGCGTAGGCTTTGGCCTGCGCGGCGGTCGGGTGCCATAGGCGTCCCTGCGAGCTGCTGCCGGAGTTGCCGGAGTTGCCGTTGCCGCCGTTGCCGCCGTTGCCGCCGTTGTTTCCGGAGTTTCCCGAGTTTCCCGAGTTGCCGGAGTTTCCCGAGTTGCCGCTATTGCCTGAGTTCCCTGAGTTCCCGGAATTGCCGTTGTTGCCCGAATTCCCGTTGTTCTTGTCGTTGTTCTTGTCGTTGTTTTTGTCATTGTTCGACGTATCATCCGACTTGTTTGCGCCGGACGTGCTGCCGTTCGAGGAGTTGCCATCCGACTTGCCGGTATTCGACTTGTTGCCCGACTTGCCGGCGTTGTCGCTGCCTTTATCGGCTTGCCCCTTGCTGGTGTCGGAAGGTTCGGCGGCCTTCTCCGGGCCTACGACGACGATGGTGTCGAGGGAGATTTTGGTGGTCGTCTCCGAAATCAGCGTTCGCGTCTCTGCGATGCCATCGACATACGTGACGTTATAGACCTGCTTCTTCTCGCCGTCTTCCCCCTGTTGGCGGACCACGGATGTTCCTGGCTTCAACGACTTATCAACAATCGTCTGCGAACCATGGGGAATGGCGACGGTCGTCGTCTCCTGCCCGTGGGTGACGCGCTGAACGCGCAGCACGGTCTTGTCTCCGTCCTTCTCGACACTGACGCGGTCTTCCTTGTTGAGGCTGATGCCTTTGGAATCGAGAATCGACGCGGCGGGAAGCTTGCCATTCGGCGCGACCGACGTTTTGCCGTCGGCGATGACCGTCACCGGGCCGGACTCGTTGATGACGAGGCCGCCGGTGAGCTGGCTGTAGATGTTGTCGATGTCCACGGTGACTTTCGCGGCCTCGTTCTCGTTCTGCTGGAAAAACCCGAGCAGCTGGGAGGCGCTGGTCGCCACGGTCCAGAACGGCACGCGCTGTCCGTCGATGCTGATGGTCGTCTGATATGCGCTGCGGACCGTGACCACGTCATGATTGCTGAGGATGTCGCCGCTGGTGGATTGCACCAGATCATGGGATTTGACGTCGACGCCCCGCTCTTCAAGCAGGCGCGTCACGCTCATGGCATACGTGGTGACGGTCTGGGTGTCGCCGTTGATGCTGAGTGCGATGGTCTTGCGTGCGGCGACGCCGAATGCGACCGTTGAGGCAAGAGCCACGGCGACGGCGCAGATCGCCACCCGAATGCGACGCAATCGAACAAAACGTCGTGGTGTCCACCGCCTGGCCATATGTCATCCTTCCATGAGCTACGGCTAGCATTGTAACCAATCACGATGATGCTTCGCTGGGCATCGCACGACCGTCACCCATACTCCCACATTTGGTACTTCTTGCCCTGCCCGAAGGACTGCCGCAGAGCTACTGGGGTGGTCATATATATCAAAATAAAGAAGAAGGGGGCGGGAGAGAAGGGGATTGTCCCGCCCCCTGTGGGCAGAGCTAATTGGGGGACGCTCTGCCTTCCAGAAGCCATAAGTTGGGGGAAGGCTTCTGGCACTTACACAAGGTAAGACTATATGTAAACACAGCTTACTACATGTCGACCGTGCATCGCACATGACACGCGGTATGCTGTGCCGCGAGCCTCCTGTCGGGATCGAACCGACGACCTGCCGCTTACAAGGCGGCCGCTCTGGCCATCTGAGCTAAGGAGGCGGACCCCATTCGCACAATGCGGACAGGTGTCATCGAACGATTGACCAGCTTACCAGTTTCACCGCGCTGGTCAATTCAGAATGTCGCAAACCCGTGTTGCGGTTCCTCCGGCCGGGGCCGAAGATCACAGCGCGACACGGGTCTACGTGGGTGTCATCGTTCATTTGCGGGGCATGACGGGTCATTCGTCATTCGCCGGTCGTCAGCGAGATCGGCTTGCCCGATTCGCCGATCGACGGCATCGTGCCCTTCTGGCCGACTTCGTCTTCCTTCAGGCCCAGCGACGCGATGATGCCGGTCTTGTTGTTCATGCCGGCGAGTGACAGCTGGTTGCGATCCCAGTAATTGCCGTTGATGGTGATGGTCGGCGTGCTCATGACACCCTTGTTCGAACCGGACACCTGCCACAGTTCGGGGCGCTTCGGGGTGTACAGGTTGATGGCATCCATCCATTTCCTGTATTCGCCGTTGAACGCCTTGTCGGCCACGGACTGCGGTACGCCGGCGTCAATCGCCTGCTGCTTGAGCGCCTTGTTCTTGACCGACTTGTATTCGCTGGCCTCACCGGGCTGGAAGTCCTCGGCGTAGATGTTCGAGATGAACTTGAGCAGGTGATCGGGGTTGTCGTCATTGCTGGCGATGTACAGGATGGCGCCGGTGGCGCGGCTGGAATATTCGTCGGTCGAGTATTCGTCCATGAACGACATCGGGTGGATCTCCAGGTTGATCTGGCCCGCGTCCACCAGCGAGATCAGCGTGGGATCGGTCTGGCGGTTGAACTCGCCGCAGCCGGGGCACAGCGGATCCATGTACACGGCGACGGTGGGGGCGCCGGACACCTTCTTGCCATAGCCTTCGCTGGAGATGAGGATGCCGCCCTTGTCGTCGGCCGCCGATGGCTTGGTCTCGACCTTTTGCAGCTGCTGGTATGCCTGCTCCTCGGTGGTGCTCTTCGCCACGTCGTTCTTGTGAATGGCTCCATAGATGGCGAAGCCGGCGATTGCCACCAGCACGACGATGATGGCGACGACCACTGCGCCGATGATGGTTTGCTGCTTGCGCTCCTTGGCCGCTTGCTCCGCCTTCTCCTGCGCCGCCTTCTCTTCGGCGGCGCGACGGCTTGCCCTGGTGTTGCGCTTCGCGTTCTGATTCTTTTGTGCCACAGTTATCCCTTTCCTGCCGGTTTGTTGCCCATAGTAGTAGAAGGGTTCGCTTTTCCGGCGGCGGGTTGCGCCGTTTGCCGCATGATGGAACGTGACAATGGCTACAAACCGGGCATTGCCGTCGCTCGGCATGCAGCTGGGATGGGGATGTTATGCGACGTTGGAGGGCAGCGGCCACCAGTTGATGCCCTGTCCGAGACCGAGCAGCGTGCACGCTGAGAGTGTAATCACCGCCCATGCGATCCATACGGCGAATTCACGCCCGGAATGTTGGGCGGATATCGCGGGAGTGGTTTCGTTGTCGGACGATTCGGGGAGCATGCCTGCGCCGCTGGAGCCCGTGGGCCGGTTGAGACCGAGCAGGGTGCCGGTGCCAAGTCGCAGCATGGTCGGTGCGGGCGCCAGCATACCGATGATCCAGCTGATCGCCGCGCAGATGGCCAGAGCCAGACCCGACGGGGACACGGGGGAGGCGGCGATGATGGGTACCACAATGGTGATGCCGCCTATGGCGAACCGCGTGTTTACGACCGGCAGACTGAAGATCAGCGTCGCGAGGGTGGATCCCAGCGCCAGCGTCGCGACGGCGAGCAGCCCGCGCCCTATTGCCGCAGGCAACCCCCTGAGGGCGTGCCATGGCAGCGTGATGATGCGCATCGCGGTGTCGCCGGCGCTGTGTGTGCCGCCGCGTCTGTATTCGCGTTGCAGCTGGGCGTCTGTCGAATAGCCTATCGTCAGCAGCAGCCAGCACAGCAACGTGGCTGCGACCATTGCCGCCAACGGCATGCTCGCGGCCATTGCGGCTATGGGCGCTGCCCATGCGGCAAGCAGCGGCGTGCCTTGACGCAGATAGGTCTGGCGCTTGATGTCTGCCGGGTTCATGGCCATCGGCGGCATGGCCTGCGCTGTCGGCATGGCTTGCATGGACGGCTGGAATTGCGCGGCTGGCTGGAGCTGTGCGGGCTGGCCGGGTTGCATTGCGGTCGTCGGCGTTGCGGCTTCATCAGGGTCGGCGAAGATCTGCTGGGGGCTCAGCGGCGGCATGGTCATGGTGGGGATCTGCTGGCGCCCCGACCACACTGGATCATCCATCGCCAGGGTTGCCGCGGTGTCGGCGGATGATGACGGCTCGATTACGGCCGTTGCTCCGGTCATGTCCGCATCGTCCGTGGGTAGGGCCGTCGTCGGCTGCGGTTGCATGGGCATGGTTCGTCCGACGCTGACCGTGGAATCGAATGGCATGGTGGAGGCGGGCAGAACCGATGTCGGCTGTGGGCGCAACGATTCGGTCGCTTCGGTGCCGACCGGCATGGTCGGCGGCATAGGTGGGGTGAGGCGGGACATCATCGGCGCCGTCTGGTCGTTGCCGGGTGCCTGAGAAGACGCGATATTTCCCGGTAGCGGTGCTCCCCGGAGCGGTACGGTTCCGTCCGAGGTTCCGGCATCTGCTCCTGTCCCGATTGATGGTAGCCGTCGAAGACTGGCGGGTGCAGCGTCAGCGGCTTGGCCGGCGTTTGGGAGCCTCGGAATCGGCGGAACCGTCGCATACGGTGAGGGCGCCGATTGTCCGATGATCCGCTGCAAAGCGGGCCGAACGCCGGGCATCGCGGTTTGCCTTGGCATTCCTGCCTTGGTGACGGCTGCAGTCGGCTTTTCACCTGATCCGGCCGGCTCATGCGGGCGCCATAACAGACGCGGGTTGCGCAGACCGGTATGGTCAAAAGGGCGCATCACATCCGTCTGACCGGATTGCGCGGCGTCATCGTCGTACTGCTGCCAGGCGTCGGGGTTGAACGCGTCCACGGTGATCGCCTGCAGCAGTTGCTCCGGAGTGCAGCGCTTGCTGCGATCCGGGTTCAGCGCCGCACGGAACGCCGTCATGGTGGTGGCGGGAAGACCTGTGAGGTTCGCGTTGCCGGACGCCTCGCGTTCCAGCACCGCCATCATCGGCTTGGTGCCGAAAACGGGCTCCCCGGTTGCCGCGAATGCCAGCACCGACGACACGGACCACCAGTCCGTGATCTCATCGGATTCGGTTCCCTCGATAATCTCCGGCGCGATGAACCCCGGCGTTCCCATCACCAGGCCGGTGCGCGTCACATGGCTTTCGCCTTCGCCCATGGCGATGCCGAAATCCACCAGAACCGGGCCGGTCGCCGAAACCATCACATTGGTCGGCTTGATGTCTCGATGCACGATGCCCGCCGCATGAACCGCCCTAACTGCGTCCATCAGCTTGGATGCCAGTCGTTCCAGGTCATCGGCGACGTATGGCCCATTCGCGGCGACGTCGTCGCGCAGGTTTTTGCCCTCGATCAGCTCGGTGACGATGAACGCCAGCGAATCATCCAACTCCATGTCCACGATGCCGCACACGCCGGGATGATTGACTTTCTTCAACGCCATCGCCTCTCGGCGCAACCGCTCACGTGCCGTGATCTGATCGCGCGCGGACGCCGTCGAACGGTCATCGGCGAGCGAATCGCGCAATATCTTCATCGCGTATTCCTCGCCACCGTCATCATGCACGCGCCAGACCGATCCCATGGCTCCGGATCCCAGCCGCGACATCAGCGTGTAGCCGCCGACCAACGCTCCGGGCTCCAAATTCAACGCATCGCTCATACCCTCCTATCCTACTCACCGCCCTGTGCCCGTTCTCTCTACCCCTGATATTCCTCCTCCCCCTGCTGTCCTCTCCGATACTCTCTACCCCCCTGATATCGTTTGCGTTTCTAAGTGCGCGCCGGAACGTCGACTGTGCGCACTTAGAAACGCAAATGGGCCGGTTTGCGTTCTTAAGTTCGCGCACTTGTCGTTTCGGCGCGCACTTAAGAACGCAAATGTGTCGTCACAGCCGTTGATGCCGCCGCGACGCGCCGAGTTATCCACAATCGCCTAGCCTTCGACCACATACCCCGGATTCGCTTGCGCAGCGGCGGTCCATATTGTCATCATCAACATATGAGACAGCACAAGCATCTAGACGATCTGATGAACCGGGCGGAAATGGACGGGCGATGCTGTTCCGCGTCCAGCCCGGCGGAACGACAGGCGATGCTGCGGCGAACTCGTTGCGGCGATGTCGTGCGGCCATTTCGCAGCGTGTACGCGCGTCGTGAATACTGGGATGGTCTGAATCCCATTGAGCAAGCGTCACATGTCATTCGCGAAATGGCGAGACGGCATCCCGAGCGCGTATTCGCCGGACTGAGCGCGGCGGTCATCTACGGGTTCGAGCACTCATGGACGCTGCATGACGAGCCATACGTGTACATCGCGACTGACGGATTCACCAAGTCACGTCGGTCGTACCACCGGCTGCGGCGCATCTCGGTGCGTAGATCCGATATACGGGAGGACTGCCATGTGGTCCGTTTGTACCGGCCTCGCGGTGATGGAGCAGCACAGGACGGGTCGAATACCTGGAGTCAGGTGAGCAAGTTGGCTGACCGGATCGCCCACGAACGGGCATTGCGTGACAATGTATGTATCGGCGAGGTACGTGTGACCAGTCCGGCAAGAACCTTGGTGGACTGCGCGCTCTTGTATCCGTTCGAGCACGTGCTGTCGATGTTCGATTCCGCGTTGCGCCGGGGGCTCGTGACCCGCGAGGAGATCGTCGCCGTCTGTGATGGTCTGCGAGTGGATTGTGGGCCGGTATTTCGTCTGCTGCATTATGCGGATGCTCGCAGTGAGAACGGAGGAGAGTCGTTCTGCCGGGCTGTATCCATCGAAGAAGGGTTTGTTCCTCCGCAATTGCAGCATACGTTTTACAGCCGCGTGACCGGCAAGGAGGCGGGCCGGGTCGATTTCATCTGGCATACGGAAGATGGCCGCATCATCGTGCTGGAGTTTGACGGTATGCAGAAATACATCGATCCAGAGATGACGTCGAACCGGGATGTTCGGCAGGTGGTCCGTGACGAAAGGCAGCGCGAACAGGATCTGAAAGAGGCCGGAGTGAGCGTTGTGATACGGACGAATTACATCGAAGTGGTCCAGCGCGCGCCGTTCGTCATGAAGCTGATGCAGGCCGGTGTGCCGCGTGCCGGGGCGCACCCAATATTCGAGCATGCCGATTGAGCCGGAAGCGCCGTTGCGTTCCTAAGTTCGCGCCGGAACGACAAGTGCGCGAACATACGGACGCAAATGGCCCTGTTTGCGTACTTATGTGCGCACGGTCGTCGTTTCGGCGCGCACTTAGGAACGCAAAAAGAGGAGAGGACTTGGGGAGGGGGAGAGGCGGGAGATGGATGGGAGGAGGGAGACTGAGATGAGGCCGGAGTAAGGATAATGCCGGCTGCGGGATACCGGTTGAAGGCCCGTCGATGTTACGTCCGCGTTTCAGACGCGCGTGTTGACGTGTTCCAGCGGACGTGTATAGTAGTACGTGGCTCAACGAAGAGAGTCTTCAATGAACCGAAGGAAAAAAGAACGCTGCGGTTTGATGTTGCCAGTGTAGGGACTGATGATCAAGGCACAGTAATCCCTTTACAACGGATCGTGAGGCACGTACCTGCCTCTGAAAGGATGAATATCATGGCAGAAGTCGTATTCGACCACGTCACTCGTATCTACCCGGGCAACGATAAGCCCTCTGTGGATGATTTGAATCTTGACATTAAGGACGGCGAGTTCCTGGTGCTGGTCGGCCCGTCTGGCTGCGGTAAGTCCACGACTCTGCGCATGCTGGCCGGCCTGGAAGAGGTCAACAAGGGTCGCATCCTCATCGGTGGCAATGATGTCACCACGATGCAGCCGAAGGACCGCGACATCGCAATGGTCTTCCAGAACTACGCTCTGTACCCGCACATGACCGTCGCCGACAACATGGGCTTTGCCCTGAAGATCGCTGGCACCCCGAAGGAAGAGATTCGCAAGCGCGTCGAGAAGGCCGCTGAGATCCTGGATCTGACCGAGTACCTCGACCGCAAGCCGAAGGCTCTGTCCGGTGGTCAGCGTCAGCGCGTGGCCATGGGCCGTGCAATCGTTCGTGAGCCGAAGGTCTTCCTCATGGATGAGCCGCTGTCGAACCTCGACGCCAAGCTCCGTGTGCAGACCCGTACGCAGATCGCTGCCCTGCAGCGTCAGCTCGGCGTCACCACCCTGTACGTGACCCACGATCAGACCGAGGCTCTGACGATGGGCGACCGCATCGCCGTCATCAAGCTCGGCGTCCTGCAGCAGGTCGGCGCTCCGACCGAGCTGTACGATCGCCCGGCCAACGTCTTCGTCGCCGGCTTCATCGGCTCCCCGTCGATGAACATCAACACTCACCCGGTCGTCAACGGCAAGGCGAAGATCGGTGAGGACACCGTCGACCTGCCCGCCGAGGCCGTCAACAAGCTGACCGCTGAGGATGGCGGCAAGATTGTCGTCGGCTTCCGTCCCGAGGATGCCACGCTGGCCACCCCGGACGATCCGAACGCCTTCTCGCTGAAGGTTCAGAACATCGAGGATCTGGGCTCCGACGGCTACATCTACGGCACCATCATCACCGATGGCTCCGCTGCCGAGGCGTCCACGATGATGTCCGACCAGAACAAGCTCACCACGATTCGTGTGAACCCGCGTGCGCTGCCGAAGATCGGCCAGACCGTCAAGATCAAGATCGACCCCTCCAAGATGCACCTGTTCGCTCCGTCGACCGAGCTGCGTCTGAACTAGTAGAGGAACTAGCAGATACTTGGTATGACTCCGGTCATGCCAACCATTAAACGAGGCGATTCTCTTCCTCTCTTATGGCCTCGTTGGAAAAGCCCCGCGTAGTTGCGGGGCTTTTCTTTTTGCCCAGAAAGACATACGCTAACCGGCCCCCGCAAATGAGCTTTTTGTTCTTTTGTCCCCGTTGTCTATTTAGAAGTGCGACATCCTTGTTTGTCTTGCAAGTTTAGCAGCTCGTCGGCGAATGCCTCGGCGGGCGTGAGGTGGCCGAGCATGCGCATGGGCCGGTTGTCGGTCTCGTCGACGATCTCCTGGAGCCCTCTTGCCATACCGGGTTCGATGATCGTGCGTTTGGGCAGGCAACGGCGGATGATGCCGCTGACCGGCGGCGGCGACCAGCCTCTACCCGGCCATTCGTCCACCCGCGCCCACAGGCGGCCGAATGACAGGCGGTATGGCTTGCGCGGCTTCGCCCTGCGCCGGTCGGCCTTGCGCTGCGCGGGGCCGGCGATGTAGTAGCGGCCCGTCCACGGGCCCGTCTTCAGACGCTTCGGCCGGTACGGCCGGTAGGACTCGCTCTCGTTGGACGGGAACCACGTGTTGCGCCTGATCTCCCTGCTGATGCCGGACGGGCCGCGTCCCAGCAAACGGGCTATCTTCCTGACGCTCGTGCCGTTGCCGACCTCGATCTGGATGACCTGGCGTTCCTCTTCCGACAGGTGCGAATTTACTTTCCCCATAGGTGCAACATCCCTTCGGACTGGTTATCTGGACAATCTCCAATAACGGGTGTTGCACTTTCAATTAGACAACGGGCCAACTTCTTATATAATTGTATGCAGCGACCTCCCGAAAAAGGGATTGCGAATCTATGAGGGGAAACAATGGGCTCGAAATCGAAGTTCGTCCGTTGCGGGTTTAACGGAGGAACAGAACAGGAATCTGGAAGGCAGCGCCATGCCTTGAAGCGTTGCCTTGCTTCGGTTATTGCTGTTTCCTTGTCCATCGTGTGCATGGTGCCTGCAGCATATGCTCAGAATATAGACGATGTGAGTAGCTCTCCTAACGCCGTAATTTCTGAGGGGGGGGGTAATACTGTCGTAGCTGCTCCTTCTGCTCGCAATGTCAACGTT
>SKEZ01000450.1_pt1 | contig 32879 bp, 25 predicted proteins | sample 4843881 | NCBI WGS metagenome assembly SKEZ01 (sample SAMN11008796, study PRJNA524170) | human gut metagenome | isolation source: fecal sample from pouch patient p1, p46 | place: Israel: Tel-Aviv | reverse complement strand
CTCTGATATGTGTAGAATGACCACGCTTATGAGCCTTGCGTGGCATAGCAAATGTCTTACTCTTGCTATGATTGCCCTTGTACGAGATGGCGAAAAAAGTTTCGTCAGCCTCAATAATGCCGTCAAGGGTAACATCGTCTGCCATATTCTGAAGTGCATCCAAAATCTTGTGTCTCCAAAGGAATGCGGTGTTTCTGTGAATCCCACAAGCAACAGCAGTCTTACGAATGGATAAGCCATTCATCATACAATCAATGTACTGCTCCCACACGGACAAGTCTTTTCTTGTACCAGACACAATGGAGTTCGTAGCAATCACGAAGGACTTGCCACAATCCTTACATACATATCGCTGTGTGCCATCTTTACGATGACCATTGCGAACCACATGGATACAGCCACAAAGAGGGCATACACGACCATTTGCAAAGCGTTCCTTTGCTACGAAATCTTCAATATTCAAAGACTTTACAAAGGCAGGACTTAAAAGCATTGTTTTAAGGCTTTCCTGCTCTGCGACAGTCAACTTACCGATAATATCTAATGCGTCTTTGATAGTAGGCATATCCAATTACCTCCTTCGGTGGTACTGTTTCTTACTATTATTATACGCTATTTCTCGTCAAAAATCAACCATTTGTTGTGACAGAGCCCTTTTTTATATTCTTTATACTTTCAGGAGGAGATATCTGGATTCTTCTCAAGTTAGCGTGTAGGTGCTTCCCAATCCATGTTCCACCGCACAATCACTGATGAGCCACGTCCCATACACGCTCATACGAGAAGATTCGCCGTTTGTGTCACTGTTTTCGCCGTTATCGTCATTTTTTTGCTGGATTGATGACATTAACGGCGAAAACAGTGACACAAACGGCGAAAACATTCAAAACTCACCGCCAGCAGCTACGGCAACTACAGCAGCAGATCGTCGTGCGTGTTCACCGAGAGGAACGTGACACACCCCGCCCCGTCCCTCGTGAAGTGCAGACGGTACTGACCGTGCACATTGCACCGGTAGATGATGTTGCCGTGTTCGTCCTTGCGCCCGGGATTGTCACCGCCCCTGCCCGTGCGCAGCTGGTGATGCCGCAAACCGCTGAGCGTCTCCTTCCCCGCAAGCACGAGCAGCATGGTTCGAATGAGCGACCACCGCGACATGTCCCCGTGTTCGCACTCCGCGAGCGAATCGAAGAACCCGCCCCCCCATACGACCACTGCGCCAACGGCCGGCGCCCGCGCTCCTCAACGGTGAACTGCAGCAGCGATTGCGCGCGCAGCTGCCAGTCAAGCTCCTCGCGCGCCGAGGCGAACCGCCCGCTGAACACCGCAAGCGGATTGGTCTCCGCAATCGACTTTTCGTACTCACGATTACGCTTCACCAGGTCCGCGTTTTCCTCGCGCAGCTGTTCGTTGGCTTGCTCGAGCCGACGATTTTCGGTCTGCGCCTCCGTCAGCTGCCGATGCATCGTGCGGATCGTCGTCTTCGCAGAGGGCACCGAATCCACCGTCTCAAGCAGTGATTCGACCGGCACATCGGCGAGCGTGCTGTGCATGTGCAGGCGCGACAGATACGCCAACGCGTCCGCCGCGGGCAGCCACGCGGGGCCCTCGGGCAGCACGCTCGGCGGCTCGATGACCGTATCCGCCGGCGACGGCAGCGAGAACAGCCATTCCCCCGCGTCGCGCTCCTCAATATGCAGCGCGATTGTCGCACCGCGTGAAAACACTGGGCGCATATCGGCATTCGCATTCACCGCCGTGCCCGCGAACAGATCCGGCCCGCGCACCACAACCTCGACCGCGGGCGAATCCGCGAGCGCCGGATACAACATGAACTTGAGCATGTCTTCGCACACGTACGTGACGCGGCCCGCGACGGTGACCCCGGGCACGTACGCGCGCAATGCGGTCTCGGGATTGCTCCATTCCGGCACGATTTCAAACTCGCTTGCCCCTGCCGCATGCCCGCGCACATGCTGCCCCTTGCGCAGCAGTGTTTCCAGCGGCTGCGTTTCCGCGATTGCGCGCGGCAGCTCGGTCATTGTCGCTTTGCGCGGCGTGCGCTCGTCTTCCGCGCGCACGTATGCCGCGGAACCGAGCACCATCTCGACGACGCCGGAGACAAGTGCGCGCTGCGGCGCGTGTGCGTGGCCGGTGTTTTCGCCGGCCGGCGCAGCGTCGTCTTCCTCTCCGGGACCGCCTATGCTGTAGCCGCTGGGATACGCCGTATTCCACACCGCTTCGGCGAGCTCGCCGACCACACGGGGACTATCGGTGTGATCGTTCATGCGGTGCAAGTCGGAATACATGCGGGCGGAACCGTTGCGGGGGTAGAAGAAACGGCATGCACCGCTGTACGCGCGCGCCCATGGCGGAAGATGCTCGCGCAGCCAGTCTTCGGCTTGACTGTCCGCGATCTCGAATACGACGGCGTCACTTTCGATCTCACGGAGCAACTCAGGCACGTTCAGATACGGCTCGGCACCTTCAGGCGCGAGCGACACAAGAATGCACGGGTATTGCCGACTGGGCGAGAGGATGGCGTCGCGGCATAGCGGCGCATACGCGGCGTCTATGCGGAACAGCTTGTGGTCCTCTCGGACATCGGCGAGACTCGGTTTATCAGTTTGTTGTTTGGTCTGGACCGCGGCAGCTGCGTTGCGCGGAGGAGCCGGCGTCGGCGCTGAGACGCGCGGAACCACGGCGGCGGGTTTGCTGCGCTGCGCGGAGGCGAGTGCATTCAGGTTATCGCGGATGCGGTCGAGGAACTCTTGCGGAGGCAGCGCGGAGAGCACACAGTATACGATGCTGGAATCATCACACCACGCGTCGCTGGGCGGGAAGATGCGCGCCGCGCCGTGGTGCGGATTGACAATACCCAGTTGATCGCGCGCCGACCGCTGCACCGCATTGTCAAGCACCACCGTCGCAGCACGCGAGCCAACGGTCTTGCGCACCTGGTCGAGCGGAACATGCGGATCGCCGTGCACATCCTGCGACAGCAGCACGCATGCGGTGTCGCGCGTCGACCTGCGCAGCCAGTTGACGAACTCAAGTAATTCAAACGGGTCATTGATGATTTTGCCGTCATATGCGTTTGCATTGGCATTTACATTGGCCATGTTGGCTCCTTCGCCACCCACTCCCCGATACTGATTTTCAGCATAGCAGCGCGAGGTGGGAAGCATGTGGGCGGAGCATGGAAGAGCGGTGACGGGGGCGGGGGCGGGGCGCCAGTGTTTCACCATGTTCCACGTGGAACTTTCTGCGAGAGGGGCAGCGGGACACAACCTTGAACCCGACCTATGCAAAAGTACAGCATGCCAGAACCGCATCGCGCTCACTACTTTGCGCCCCGAACGCAAGCGTCCAGCACTGGTGACAGCTAGGGACATCAACTTGGCTGGCGCACCAGCCGCGTCCTCATCCAGCACCCAGCACAGGGCTCTTCCCACTTAAGAGTGCAAGAAACCGACACCTTGCCCAATGCAACTCTTTCAGCCACACCTAAAATCTCGAGTAAGACAATTCACAGATAACCTCGGAGCCAATCAGGCATGGCGGAATCATCAATACTCCAAGCGTCCACTTGAATCTCGTCACGATCCCATACATTTTCGTCGCCATCAAAGAATTTTTGGCGATGACAACGGAACTTGAATACGGTGTCCCCCTCCCGACGATACTCGTTCCAGTAGTAGTTTTGCCTACCAAACCCCCGCCATTCATTCGTTGTGTATATCACTTGCATATTTACCATCCTTTAGACATTAAGATGTAAAACTATATTTTTTCGTTGACTCACCCACGGAGAACAACACATTTACTGAGACTTACTACCCTCTTCCCCAAATTGCACCCGCTGAATAAAATAGGCCAATAGGGGATCCTCTACAGGAAGCTTCACAGCAGCGAAGCCCCATTCATATTCACTCCACGACTTTTCCGACTGAACTTTGTAGATGGGTATATACACGTAGCGTTTAAACATCTCATCCACATGCGGATCCGCATTGAACGATTCCGTTGAGCCATCTACAGTCTGGGACTGATCTATTCTGTCCGCAAGCCGCCCCTTAAACCAAATAATGCTTTTCTGGACCACCGACACTAACACCACAGCGCCCAGCATAAACAATGCACCCTGCCCTCGCAGGCGCATGTCATATTTCACTGGCCCACCCGCCAATTTCACAGCATGGCTATGTTCCGCATAGTCCCATGTCATAGCACCCTCACCAATCCCTCTGTAAGCCTAAACCAACCCTCGGCATCTGCTTAAGTAAGAACCACAATAGCCGGGCTATAATATTCGCGCAAAGGTATACTGCGATATGTTTGACTAACGATAGGCGGTAAACTTATACCGTGAGCGATATAAATGAAGTCTATGCAATCTGGAACAGGCGGATCAGGGAACGTTGTGCACAACTGAACTGGACCCAACAAGACTTAGCAGATGAAATCAACCTCAAATTTACCAATGACCGACCCGTAACCCAGCCAATGATTAGCAGTTGGACGCGTATCGGGAAAGGAAGAAACACTTTTCCGCCATATGAACGCATGAGACAGATTGCGTCTGCACTTGGAGTAGACGTCGCGTATCTTACTGGCGAGATTACCGGGGACACGCATTCAGAGCAATATGCAATGGAGTACCTCGGACTGGGACGCTCTGGCATTAAAGGACTTCGTCAGGCAATAGAAGCCAAAGACACCTCGGGGAGGAAACGACGAAGGCTAATGTTCAACGTTCTCTTTTCCACAGACAACTTTGCCACCAAATTCGCCGACAATCTTGAAAGCTATATTCACAGCATCAGGGTATTCAAATACTACTATAAATGCAAATCTCCGCTTACAGCTCGCCTAATAATGCTAAGCATGCATCTCCCTCTTGATATGCAACAAATGAAAGTCCTAAAGGAGTTCGATAATTGCCTATCTCAAACACGCTCAAAAATGACACCCACACTGAATTCCTTATTGGACGACGACGGAAAACGCTTGCTCGAAATGCAAGAAAACAGCGACCCCGAATCCCCATCCTTAAGAAAAGTGCAAAGGGAAAACCTTCAGTATGACATCGCCAATAGTGGCATGGGTGAGTGGATACGGGCCTACATGAATCGAGCGCTACAAGAACTCGCCGAAGATGAGGAATGGTCGCAAGGAACATCAGCCACGCCATGGGATCAGCTTGTTAAGGCGTGCGATGGCGAAGAAGGAGCATGGGACTTTGTCATAGATTTATTTAAAGAAAACGGCGACACAAAATAATCCAATGCCACCACTATCAGCCACAATCATCAGAACGTTCCGTTCTTCCTGCGGAAATCCGTCTCCGCCATAGTGCATATAATATGTTGAATATGAGCCTTTTGATATCACCACAGACACATATCCCATTAGACTAATTTCCTTTGCATCCGCATATCCACACTTGCGTACAATACGGGTATGGATTTCATCGACAACAACAGCGCGCATGGCCTAGGGGAGGCTTTGCGCGACGTACTTGACGCCAATTCTCGAATGTCCATCATCGCCTCGTACTTCACGATCTTCGGATACAAGAAACTTCGTGATCGGTTGCAGGGCATTCAGGATTTCCGCTTCATCTTCGATGAGCCCACATTCATCAAGCAAATGAATCGAGAAAAAGAGCCCCGTGAATTCGTGCTTTCACAGCGGGCGCGCGAACACGGCATTGGTGGTGTCGGACTTGAACTCACCCTTCGCAATGGGCTAGACCAACGAGCTTCGGCGGATGAATGCGCCGACTGGATTGCACGCAAGGCCAAGTTCAAAACCAGCAAGGCTGCGGGGAATCTACAGACTGGATCCATGTTTCTGGTTTCGAATGGCAGCAGTGAAGCAACCCATGCATTTACTGGGCAAAACATCGGATTCACGATGGAGGGGCTGGGCTACGAGCACAATCCGAACGTGTTTGCTCCAATAACCCATTTCGCAGGCTCCCCAAATGAAATACCTCAGACAAGCATATTCAATATGCTCTGGAACAACGATTCCATGCTGCAAGACGTGACTGAGGAAGTGCTCCATCAGGTCAGGACACTGTACCGAGAGAACTCGCCGGAATTCATCTATTTCCTCACGCTCTATAACATCTTCCGCGATCGCGTGGAGGATGAAGGCGACATCGACACCAAACACACCGCGGAGATTCAAGACACCGCTGTGTGGTCACGACTCTATGACTTCCAAAAAGATGCGGTGGTGGGCGCGATCCGCAAACTGGAGCGATATAAAGGCTGCATCATCGCAGATAGTGTAGGCCTTGGCAAAACATTCGAAGCCTTGGCGGTCATCAAGTATTACCAAGAGCTCAACGACCGCGTGTTAGTACTGACACCGAAGCGTCTCCGCGAAAACTGGACGATGTATCTGGGCAACGACGAGCGGAATATCCTCGTCGACGATAGATTCAGCTACGACGTGCTCAATCACACCGATCTGTCTCGGCGTCACGGAAAAAGCGGTGATATCAATCTAGAGACATTGCGGTGGGACAACTACGGCTTGGTCGTCATTGACGAATCCCATAATTTCCGCAACCGTCCCACAGACACGACTGCTGATTCGCGCTATTATCGGCTGCTCAATGACGTGATCAAGAAGGGGCGGCGCACCAAAGTGCTCATGCTATCCGCCACCCCGGTGAACAACCGCCTGCTGGATCTGCGCAACCAGCTCGACATCATCACCGAAGACGATGATACCTATCTGCGCGATGACGGAATCCCCAGCATCAACACCGTGACACGCACCGCCCAGCAACGATTCAAGGAATGGAGCGAGCTGCCGGATGCCGAACGCACAACGCAGTCATTTGTCGAATCCTTGAATGGCGATTATTTCAAACTGCTCGACATTTTCACCATCGCACGCGGGCGAAAACATATCGCGAAGTATTACACAGGGCAGGGTGGCGACCAATTCCCGGAACGCCTCAAGCCCATTTCGTTGCATACCACAATAGACGCCGAGGGTCAGCTCCCCTCCATCAAAGAGCTCAATAATCTCATTGCACAGTTGGCATTCCCTCAATATCAGCTGCTGCAATACGTCACCGACCCAGTGTGCAGACGCAAGTACCAAGAGCTATTCGGCGACACATGGGGCACGAACATGGAAGCGCAGACCAACCGCACTCAGGCAATCGCCGGCCTAATGCGCGTCAATCTGCTGAAGCGTCTGGAAAGCTCCGTGCACAGCTTCAATCTCTCCATCGAGCGAATCCTCGAAAACGCCAGAAAGCTCATGGACGATCTCAATGCTCTTGATGCAGGGCGGCCACCAGTCAACTACGTTCCCGTGACTCCACAAGATGTTGTTTCAGAAGACGACGCTGACGAGCTCCCGGCAACCGACAAGGTTACGGTGGATATTCGCGACGTGGACCGACTGAAGCTCCGTGCCGAATTGAACGAAGACATCGCCATTTTGCAGGAGCTGCACGATTACGTGCAAACAATCACCCCCGAACGCGATCAGAAACTCATCAAGCTCGCGGATCTTATCCGCAACAAGATCGAACAAACCCCTTACAACCCGGGAAACAGGAAGATCCTGATTTTCAGCGCATTCGCCGATACAGCCAAGTACTTGTATACGTCGCTCGCCGACGGTCTCAAACACGATTTCGGCATCAACAGCGCGCTCATCACCGGCGCCGGTGGCACACAATCCACACTCAAGCTCACCCGCACCACGTTCGACAACGCGTTGGCCCACTTCTCCCCCAAGTCCAAGGAGCTGCCGAAAAGCGACCCCGTGCAAGACGAAATCGATATTGTCTTCGCCACGGATTGCATTTCCGAAGGCCAGAATCTACAAGACTGTGATTGCCTGATCAATTACGACATCCATTGGAATCCCGTACGCATCATCCAGCGTTTTGGCCGCATCGACCGACTGGGGTCCACGAATACGCAGATTCAACTCATCAATTTCTGGCCTGACATCGAACTCGACGAGTACATCCAGCTCGAAGGCCGTGTACGCAGCCGTATGACAATGCTCGACGTTTCAGCAAGTGGCGACGAGAATGTGCTTGAAGGCAAACGAAACAGTGAAATGAACGATTTGCAGTACCGCAAGCGGCAGCTCCAGCAACTGCAACAAGAAGTGCTGGATCTGGAAGACATCTCCGGCAATATCTCCATTACCGACTTCGCCCTCGATGACTTCAAAGTTGAGCTCAACCGCTACATGCAACAGCACGGCTCCCAGCTTGAAAATGCGCCGATGGGCATTCATACGGTAGCCAAGATTCCCGAGGCACTGCGAGACGAGATCGAACCAGGTGTCATCTTCTGCTTGAAGTACAAAGGATCTGCAGAACGGAACACGTCCAATCCAATCGCACCATATGCCATCATGCTCGTCAACGAGCAGGGTGAAGTCAAGACGACCCCGGCCTACCCCAAAATGGCTCTAGACTATATGCGCGGGGTGTGCGCCGGCGAACACGAACCAATCGAACAGCTCTACCGCCAATTCAACAGAGACACACGTGACGGCCGGGATATGCGCGTATGCACCAAACTGCTCGAGGCGGCGGTTTTCACGTTGAATGGCACGCATGAGCGCAATGCCATCGATGACCTATTCTCACTGGGGGAAGTGAATGTGGAGTCTTCAGAACGTGGATTCGATGACTACACCCTGATCACTTTCGCCGTACTGAAGTGAGGCTCATATGCCATCAGCACTGCTCAATCATCTCCACTTACCGCAACAATGTGTGTTGGTCAAACCGAAGGCCATTCCCAAATCGGCGTTCACACGTCAGGCAAACCTCACCGCCTGTCAGCAACGGTTGCTCACCAACGTGGAACGGGTGGCGCTTATTGGCACACTGACCCATGCGACCACAGGCATGCCCGCACACATCGACGACACGTATGACGTGCAAAGCATTCTGGTGTTAGGACTGAACCTCCGTGAGGCCAAGAACGCCAACGAAGTCATTGAAATCATCCACCGTGCGTTGCCCCATCCAACCGTCCTCTTGGTGGAACAAGGCAGGAAGGCCTTGGTATCCTTGGCGATTCCGAGGAAAAGCCTTGCAGAACATGGCGCAATGGTGATTGGTTACCATGCGCAGATCGGCTGGGTGGATGCCTATGCTCCGGACACGCAGGCTTTGTGGGAAAAACTGCCGTATGAAGCACAGCCCCACGGCGATCTGCTCGCATACGTGCAAGGTTTGGGACAAAACCTTGCCCTGTGGAATCTGCGCGAATGGGTCGGCGACCGCGCTCGCATCGCGCCATCAGGAATGGCCAACATACGGGAACCATTGATACGATTGGAAACATTGAATGCTGAAATCAGCCAGTTGCGTGCACTGAGAAGGAACCCAGACACACCGTTGCGTGAGTCCAGCCGCTTACGCGTGCAGGAACACCGCCTGGCTCAGGATGCAATGGCATTGGCAGAACGCATACAAGGAGCTTTGAGATGAGCAAACAAGCCGACGTGCAGGTGAACCAGCTCGATACCGAGTCACAGAATCCAGAAAGCACCAGGGAAGCCCAGTTGAAGGAGCTTTTCCCAGAGGCGGTAACAGAAGGCACCGGCGCCATTGACTTCGACAAGCTTCGCGAACTGCTCGGCCAACACATCAACACGGGCAAGGAACGCTATGCGTTCACTTGGCCCGGAAAGCATGAAGCCATCAGGCAATCGCAGACTCCATCCACAGCCACGCTGCGCCCACTCAAGGAGAAAAGCGTGGATTGGGACACCACCGAGAACCTGTACATTGAAGGCGACAACCTCGAGGTACTCAAGCTGCTGCAGCGCTCATACCATGGCCAAGTCGACATGATCTACATCGATCCTCCGTACAACACGGGCAATGATTTCGTGTACAAGGACTCGTTCGGTGACACGATTGAGAACTACCGCGAACAGACGGGGCAGGAACATGCCTCGAATCCGGAGACGAACGGCCGCTTCCACTCCAACTGGCTCAACATGATGTATCCACGGTTGAGGCTGGCGAGGGAGCTGCTTAAATCTACCGGCATTCTGGTAGCGAGTATTGATGAAAGCGAGAGGAAAAACCTGCAGTGCATCCTTGACGAAATATTCGGAGAAGCCAATTTTGCCGGGGAGATTATTTGGAAAAATAGCAGCAAGAACGACCAGCGATACATATCCATACAACATGAGTATCTACTGATATACGTAAAAGATAAGAATCAGAACACAGGTGACTGGAAACAACGAAAGAGCGGGCTAGAGGAAATCTACAACGAATTCAATCACCTACACAGCCAATATGGAGAAGATTGGCAAACCATACATGAAAAAATTCGAGAATGGTACAGGCAATTCCCTCCATCTGATCCGATTTCCTCCAATAGCCATTACTCATGGATGGACGAGCACGGGGTATACTTCCCCGATAACATTTCTGGACCCAATGCGGGCCAGTATGTATACGACGTCATTCATCCGATCACTGGAAAAGTAGTCAAAATGCCTACAACCGGATGGAGATATCCCGAATCAGAGATGAATCGAAGAATCTCACAGAATCTTGTGCATTTCGGAAAAGACGAAACGACCGTACCCAACAATAAAACCTATCTCAAGGACACCGAATACCAAAGCATCCCATCCATTCTATATCGAGATGGTCGCGTAGCCTCAAAGAGACTCGCAAACCTATTCGGAGGAATGAAGGTCTTCTCCAACCCCAAAGATGTTGATGTATTAGCATCACTCATGGAATCATTTAATATAGACGATAATGGAATCGTAATGGACTTCTTCTCTGGATCGGGATCCATCGGGGAAGCAGCCATGCGCTTCACACTTAAAAAAATACAGGAAAACTTCGTTGGATTTTGGTCCAACTCCCGGAAAATTTGTTAACTAATCTGCAGACAGCAAAAGGAACCAACAAAACAATTACGCGCAACGCTATTGAATATCTCAAAAAACAACAACGCCCACCATATCTAACCGATCTAGCAGAAGAACGTCTGCGACTAGCTGGGGCTGACATCCGCTCTAAACAAGTAGCAGCACAGCCAACATTGGAAGATGGGGAGCCCGCATATCTTGATACCGGTTTCCGCGTCTTTGCCCTTGACAGCTCCAACCTGAAGTCGGATGAATATACTCCGGGCCAAGAGCTCGACATCGACCTCGTCAAGCGCGGCCGCACGAATGATGATCTGCTGTTCGAGGTCATGCTGCGTTGGGGGCTTGACTTGTCACTGCCAGTCGAAACGAAGGAATGCAACGGATACGAATACCTCTCCGTCGCCGAGGGGGAGCTGGTGTGCTGCATGAATGACGGGCTGACCCTTGAAGTGATTGAGCACATCGTGAATACTGATGACAAGCCACGGCGTGTATTCATTCCCGATCATGTGTTCGGCGAGCAGAACAACCTCAAGCTCAACATCGTCGATACACTACGCCGCGCCTCGAGCGAGGGCCAGGAAATCGAATTGAGGACGGTGTAATATGACGCTGACGCTCAAATATTCCGGCGACCAGCAATATCAGCTCGATGCCATTGCCGCCGCAATCGACTTATTCCGAGACCAGCGCTTCTCCACTTCCAGCTTCACTGTGGAGGAGGCAACATCTTCGGCGGTGTATGACGTCATGCAGCTTGAGCTGCCGGTGCCCGGTTTGACACCCAATGCCCAACAGGGGGCGCTGAATCTGAATGAGTCTCCGACAATCGGGTACGCGAACCATGTACGCATCTCCGACCTTGATCTGCTACACAATCTGCATGCCGTGCAAGCCGCCAACAATCTGCCGCCTACGGAAGTCCGCACAGACGGCCGGTTGCGTGATTTCTCGATTGAGATGGAGACCGGCACCGGCAAGACCTATGTGTACATCCGTACGATCTACGAACTGAACAAGCGCTACGGTCTGACGAAGTTCATCATTGTCGTGCCCTCAGTCGCCATCAGAGAAGGTGTGCGGAAGACCTTCGAGACAACCCGTAAGCATTTCAAGGACCTGTATGACAGCCAACCTCTTGATTACTTCGTGTATGACGCGAAAAACATGGGCAACGTGTCCAGTTTCGCCACATCGGCATCAATTGAGGTGATGATCATCAATATCGGCGCCTTCAACAAGGCGTTTGAATCGGATGGCGACGAAGACAAATCCAATATATTCCATCGTGTGAGCGAAAAGCTCGCCGGCGGCCGCTCCCCTCGTGAAATGGTGGCGGAATGCAATCCGATCGTCATCATCGATGAGCCGCAAAGCGTAGACAACACCACCAAAGCCAAGAAGGCCATCGAATCGTTGAATCCGTTGTTCGTCCTGCGATATTCGGCCACACTCAAGGAGTCCTACAACAAGATCTACGAGCTCACGCCGGTCGATGCATTCCAGCAGCATCTCGTCAAGGGCATCTGCGTCGATTCGGTTCTGGCGGAAGAAAACCTCAACGGCGCCTACGTGAAGTTGGACAGTGTGAAATCGGAACCTTCATATTCGGCGAAGATGACCATTGACGTGCTCCAAAAAGACGGCAGCCAAAGACGCAAAACCGTCACCGTGAAGACCGGAACGGACCTATACGAGGCCAGCAAAGAAAACCCCGATTACTGCGATGGCTGGATTGTGAGCAACATCGACGCAGAAGAGGGCTTTGAATCCGTCACGTTCTCGAATGACGAGTATTTCGAAGTGGGGCAGGTCAAAGGCGACGTCTCTGTGACGCTTGTCAAGCGTGCCCAGATTCGGCGGACCATCGAAAACCATTTCCAGAAGCAAGTGGAAATGCAGCCCCAAGGCGTGAAGGTGCTCTCCCTGTTCTTCATCGACGAAGTGGCGAAATACCGCGAGTACCTTGATGCTGACGGCAGTGGTGACGCCGTGGTCGAAGACGGTGAATACGCGAAGATGTTTGATGAGGAATACCGCAAACTGGTCACAAGCGAAAAATGGAAGAGACGCTTTGCGAAATGCGGCATAACTCCACCAGAGAATCCCCATATGGTCCGTACAGGCTATTTTGCCCAGGATCGCAAGACCAAACGCATCAAGAACTCCAGTGGATCAGCAGGCACGGAGGCGGATACCGACACTTTTGAGCTCATCATGCGCGACAAGGAAACATTGCTGTCGCTGCCCGACGAGTCGAATCCGAGCACGCTCTATTCGTTCATCTTCAGCCATTCCGCACTCAAGGAAGGCTGGGACAACCCCAACGTGTTCCAGATCTGCACCTTGGTTGAGACTAAAGACACGATGACCAAGCGCCAGAAAATCGGACGCGGCCTGCGTCTGTGCGTCAATCAGGACGGTGTTCGTCTCCACGATCCCGAAGCCAATACGCTTACCGTAATCGCCAACGAATCATACATCGACTTCGCCAACGGATTGCAGAAGGAATTCACCAAAGCAGGCTACCGGTTTGGCGCCCTTGCCCCAGAATCCTTCACCAATCTCGACATGGCACAGGGTGCAGCTGCCGTGCCCCAGCCTCTCGGGTTTGAGAAGTCGCGCGCACTCTACAAATATTTGGAATCCAATAAGCTCATCAACAAGCAGGGCAAGGTTCTGCCGGAACTCAAACAGCGTGTCGAACAGCACACACTCGAGCTCCCCGAAGAGTTCGAAGCGGTCCGCCAAGGCATTGAAGAGATCATCCTGCAGCGTGCGGCGAATCTCACCGTCAAGAACAAACAAGAAGAAGTGACCATCGAGATTCGTGATGAAGCGCTGTACAGTGACGCGTTCCAAGAACTATGGCAAAGGATCCGCCAACGCAGTACGTATCGCCTCAACGTCGATGAGGAAAAACTGATCGCTGAATCGGTGGAATGGATACAGCGTATGGAGGAAATCACGCCTCCCAAGGTGCGAAGTGTGCGAGCTGATTTGAACATCGACATGGCAGGCGTATCTACTGACGACGAGCGTGAGTCATTGATGAACATGAGTGACTCCCTGCAATACAAACTGCCCGATCCAATCAGCGCATTGCAGGACATTGTTGGACTGACTCGTGCATCGTTGAAGCGCATTCTGGAAGACAGCGGACGCTTGGCCGAGTACCCGATTGACCCCAACGCATTCATCACACAAGTGGCGTATGCCATTTCTGTGGCCAAAACCAACGTGCTGGCTAGAGGAATCTCCTATACCCTGCTGCCCGAAGACGAATGGTATACCGAACAGATCCTCATCCCCCATAACCGAAAAGGGTATCTGGAACAGAACGCATTCCAGCCCAGCCATATACAGAAGTGGCTTTATGACTATGTGGTATACGATTCAACCACCATTGAAAAACCTTATGCTCTTGAGTTGGATAAAGTGGAACAAATTCTGGTCTGCACCAAGCTGCCGCCGACCTTCACCATCGACACACCTTTCGGACCATACAATCCCGATTGGGCATATGTTCGCGAAGAGGACGACGGCACGAAGAGGCTCTATCTTGTAGTCGAAACCAAAGGCGGGCAGAAAGGCCAAACCAACACACGTGACCCAGAAAGGGCAAAGATCGATTGCGCCACCATGCACTTCAAGCAGATCACAGCAGAATACCCCGATTTTGAGTACAAGCCACAGTCTCAATTCAAGTAGATCTTTGTTGTGGAACGCGGTGCGCACGATAGATAACGAAGGAATCAGTAAGCAAGGCGGTTAAATCCAACTTATGACAACTTTAAAAGAACTATATGCCGCTCACTTCTACGAAGCGGCCAGCTACCACGCGCAGCGAGTGAGATTGCTGCAGAATCCCGATTTGCACGAATACGATGAAGATGGGTATGAGACATGCACACATGCCGCTATGTGTGCAGAGATGTTCATTACCGGGAAAGTAATAGAGCACAATCCTTCTGAAGTAGTACCCTCCAAAATTTTAGAGAAAAGAAACCAAGATAAGATTTCGTTATCTGCATTACAAGACAACGATGTGAACAAGGTCGATATCAACACTCTCGTATCTCTACAAATGTGCGGTGCTGCAGAGATGCTTAAAAAATACATAGATATCGAAAAGTACCATTTTAAAAATGACAATCTTGAAGAAACACTTAATTCGATCAGGCATTATACAAAATTACTAATTGACAATCGGAATGATGTCTTGCATCGACACTACATGCATACACAATCAATCCACCCCGCCACCGCATTTTCATACCTTTGCCAGTACGTTGACGCTGTATACGGGGACAACAGCATGGAACATCAATACTTTACTGGCACATATTCCCGAGACGCCTCCGCGTTAACAGAACTCCTCAAACGCTACCTTAGCGCAGATTTTGATGAGCCAGAAAACCTTAGTATAGATACCTACAACAAGCAGATACATAAAATCGCAAGTAAGTATACTGCACTCATGAGGAGTAAGAAGCAATATCCCAACCTTTCACTCACCACGGATATAGTCACCTGCCCAAAGTGCGGTAAGTACGCTTTTCTAACCAGACAAACAGAAGTTTTAGCTACATATTGGGAAGGTGAGCCCAATAACAGCATCTCCGTTTTAGAAATGTTCAATCCAAGTGGCGAGTCCGAAGAAACATTACAATGCCCCGTCTGTCAACTTGAATGGAAAGATGACGTACTGCACTTATACCAAGACTTTGGAGAGATAAAATGCATCAAGACTCATATCCGCCCCGATAAATTAAGCCTTGAATTTAAGCAATGTTATCAAACTTATAGTAATTAATATATTATTACTTCGTTTGAATTCCTACTTGAGATAGATACTTACAACCGCGGTATAGGAGAGGGATTTTCAAAGAACACTCAATGGCCGACGCCCGGTATCCTTACATATTCTCAAGCGGCATAGATCAAAACCTGCACCATACCCAATAGCACGATCCGATTTTGTTGTTCTTAGTAATGCACACCAAGATGCATTACCATGAATTGAGAGATACGCGAGGAGGGTAGACATGGGACTGTTCAAGAAGCTTGGCGAAAGCGCACAGAAAGCAGCGGCAAAGGCCGCAGAGCAAGCCAAAGTGGCCGGCGAAAAACTCAAGCCCGTAACCGAGCAGCTCGCCGCCAAGGGGTCGGAGGCGCTTGAACAAGCCTCCCAAACCCAGATTGGGCAAAAGGTCACCCGTACAGCTAACTCAGTGACCGAGAAAGTCCAACACAATGTGACCGCAATAGCCGAAAGCGATTTCGGAAAGTCCGTGAGTCAGAAAGCGTCACAACTTGGTGATTCCATGAGTGATGCCGCTCGCTGGTCCACCGAACAGATCTCTCAAGCCTCGGTCTCGGTTTCTTCGGCCATCGACGCAGCACAAATGCGTAAGGATCCGCAAGCGCAGCAGAAAGAGGATGAACGTATACATAGCGCTGAGGTCGCAAAGGAATCCCTCCAGGAGACGACAGCGCAAATTGTCTTGCAGGCCCTCGGCCCATCGCCCGTTGATTTGAATTACAAAATCTGCGACAAAGCAAAAACACTGTTCCCCATCCCCTGCGAGCAACAGATCCTTTGGATGGATGCAGAGTTTGACCTACGGCCAAGTGGCATTGTTGCCACCAATCAAGGAGTCTTTGTCAAGACAGACGAATCAATCATGCCTTCCGGAGAAGATGCGGAAAAGTCAAAACTTATTTATGTGAAATGGGACTCTTTTGACCTCACCTGGTTCATTGCCGACTCAGACGAGAATATGGCATGGAAGGTCAATCCCGAGTGCCGAACAACATTCATTGAAACCTGCCGAAGCCTCGCTCCTGAAGAAGAGCCCGTTGAAACACGGCTTCTTGAAGCAGAGGAACAGTACGGCGATACGGAATTGGACACAACGGTTCGCCCTGCTGCCTCTTCGCCAAACGCAAATCCCATCGTCAACGTGGCAGCCAATACGATTCTGTCCGAAGAAGCAGTGCTGGCACAAAATCACGCCCATGTTGCCGGCCATGGGGAGATGGCCGAAGAGGCAATCAACAAAATCGATCGAATGCACGGTCTGGATGCGGTAATCACAGGCAGGGACAATGCGAAAAACGGTGCGGATCGCGTTGTGAACAACATGGAGATCCAAACCAAGTACTACAAAACCGCCCAAGGTTCCATCGACGCAGCCTTCGATCCGCACAACCATATGTATCGCTACATGAGTTCCGATGGAACCCCCATGCAGCTCGAGGTTCCCAAAGACCAGTACGAAGCCATTCTGCATAAATTCGAAAAACGAATCATCGATGGCAAGGTTCCTGGCGTAACCGACCCTAAAGAAGCACAGAACATCGTCAGAAAAGGGCGTCTTACGTACCAACAGGCGGTGAACCTCACCAAGCCCGGTACCATCGAATCACTCGCCTACGATGCCGCAACAGGCATCGTGGTGTGCACATGCGCATTCGGTATCTCTTTCCTCTCAGCAGCATATAGCGCCTACCGCGAGAAGCGAGATGTCAATGCCTCCATTCAGGCCGGCGTGATTGCAGGAGCGGAAGTGTTCGGACTGACGTTCATCCAACACATGCTCACCAACCAATTGGCTCGTACTGGATTGGCGCATGCACTTATTACCCCTACCCAGCACCTCACCGCGAATATCATCGGATACCGTGGTTCCGCGACGATCGTGAATGGCATTCGTGCATTGACTGGCAAACAAGCCATTCACGGTGCGGCCGCTTCCAAGCATCTAGCCAAGATCATGCGCAACAATGTGATCACCTCGGCGATTTCATTCGCCGTGTTCTCCATCCCCGACACGATGCGCATGGCCGACAAGAAAATCTCAACGGCGCAATATGCCAAGAATATGGTGACTCTTGCCAGTTCCATGCTGGGAGCAGCTGCCGGTTCAGTTGGAGCCGGCATCGCCGCCGCCAAAGTAGCCTCCGTCGCCGGAACCGCTGTCACTCCAGGGGTCGGGACCGTTATTGGGTTCGCCGGTGGCATGGTTGGCGGGGTTGTAGGATCCATGGCGGTTAAAGGCGCCGCCGATCTCTTCTATGAAGATGATGCCGTTCGCATCGGCCGTTTCTTCAATGCCATGGTCAGCTGCCTCTGCTCCGAATATCTGCTGAGCGGATCTGAGATCGACGAACTGATTGAAGACCTCAATGAAACCTCTTCCGATGACATGAAGAACCTCATCATGGAAGTTGTGAAATCCGAACAGCAAGAGCAAACCATTCGAGCTTTCCTTCAGCCGCGATTCGAAGCAATTACTGCGAAGCGAGCGCCTTTCGCGTTGCCCTCCTCCGTGCAAGTCGATGCCGCTCTCACCGAGATTGTCGACATCGTAACAGCCGACTGAATCGTTCGTTGAGACCTCTGAATCAGGAGATAGCCGCCAAGGATGGATTGCGCAAAATCTGTGCAAGCCGGCTCGTTCGCCACCGGCCACTCATGCAACGGCTGGGCGCAGTGGAAAACGCGATGGGCAATCAATCGACGCCTTCCGCCCGCGTCAAAACTCTTCTTCGCAGCCCTTGCCGTAATAGTGCGTCATGGGATGGCGATCAGCTCGCGGGCCTCGCACGCGTGATCGATGACGGTGAAATGCTTGCCTACATGCATTGGGTACTGGTGAATCCGAAATACCAGGGCATGCATGTTGGCAGCGGTCTTGTCGAACGCGTCAAGGAGCGCTATGCCGACTACATGTTCCTCGAGGTGATGTCCGAGGAGAGCAAAAACGTGCCGTTCTACCAGCGCCACGGCTTCGCGCTCATGGAAGACAGCCGCGCGATGCAGATCGTAACCCACTCCTGACTTCCGGATTGGTTCGTGGCCACCACTTTCTGACTATACTTCCGCTGAAGAGGAGCATTTTCTCCCCAGCCCCCAAGTATCACCGACCGCTACCCCATTGTTTGCAAGGCAGATACTCGCCCCCTCGCCAGAAACTGCTCCTCCCCAGCGGAAATACATCCACCAAACGGGGCGGAATCTCGAGGATATGGCTAGGTCCCTCATCGAAGCAAGCGAACACTGAATAGCAGACTCTTGCTGACTACTTCAAAGGGAAAAGTTCTTTCATGAACAGAGCTCGCTCCGATAAACAGTACATAACCCGAATTCTGAAAGGTTTCATATCACCGCCGAAGTGCATCCAATCGCCAGAAAACACGGGAAACGCCCATGGTGTTCGAGCTCACCACTCTATGCTGGAAACACCACATCGCTCACAATCAGGAGCCCTCATGCACCGCACACCAATCCCCGCCATCCCCGACGCCCCGCCGATCATACGCCGCCTCGCGCACGGCCACTCGATCCACGACACGAGCAGCTCGCCCGAGGCGCGCGTGTATGCACTCGGCGCGGAGGGCCCGGGTGGCAACGCCCTGTACGCGAAGACCGCGGCCGCCGGCACACTCGCCCACGAAGCGCGCATGAGCACTGCGTTCCACGAACTCGGCCTCGGCCCCGAGGTCGTGGAATATCTGCCCGGCGGCGGCACGCACGCCGACTGGCTCGTCATGCGCGCCGTCATCGGCGACGACTGCACCGCCGCCCGCTATCTTGCCGAACCGGAGCGGCTGTGCGACCTCCTCGCCGTCCGCCTGCGCACGCTGCACGAGCTGTTCCGCACGCAGCCCGATCGCCTCGCCACGCTCAACGTGCCCGACGTGCGCACGCGGTATCTCAGCAACGTCGAGCGCGGCTGGCGCACCGGCCGCTTCGACGCGCAATTCTGCCCGCTGACCACCGCAGACGACGCTCACCGCGTCGCCACTGAGGCCGCCGGCGAACTGCGAACGGACACGCTTCTCCACGGCGACTACTGCCTGCCGAACGTCATCCTGGACGACTGGCGCTTCTCCGGCTTCATCGACCTTGACCACGCGGGCCTGTCCGACCGGCACATCGACGTGTTCTGGGGCGCATGGACCCTCTGGTTCAATCTGCACACCAGCGCCTACTGCAACCGCTTCCTCGATGCCTACGGCCGCGACGTCATCGACGAAGGCAAACTGGCCGCGATCGCCGCGATGGAATGCTTCATGTAGCGCGAAATCCCCGCCTCTCACACGCCGCCTACTCCCCCGCGCGCGGCAGCCAAAACGCGCCGACCGCACGGCACTCCTTCTCGAACTGCTCACGCTTGCCATCGCTCAGATCGATCTGGTGTTCGGGGATCGCCAAGAACAGGTCGTCCGGCGCATCCAAAGGCGCACCTTCGCCGTCGACCGCCACAAAACCGGCGTTGCGCAAGTCATTCGCGGAATATTGGACGAGCGAAAGCCGGTCCGTCATCATGTAGACGCGCAGCCAGTTGTATAGAAAATCCAGCGTCGCAGTGCCGTAACCCGTGGGCACGGGCACGAGGGGCGCGCGCAGCTGGCGCACATCGGGCCGGTATGCCGCCCACGGATCCGACTCCACGTCCACGAATTGCGCGGCGTGCGCGATCTTCATGAACCGCCGCCGCTGCGCATCCTGATATTTCGTGAGAATCACGAACGGAACGACCACCATCGCGACCATCATCGCGAACCCGAGCAGCACATGCCCGCGCATGCCCAGCACGTATGTCACGCCGGCCAGCACCACGGCCGCCGCCACCACAAGCGCGCCCAGCATCGCCGCGCGCGGTTTCTTGCGCGCTGTGACGACCGCCGTGACTTTGTTGCGGACCGCGCGGTCCTCCTCCGGCGAGCGCGCCTGCGGCACCCGCGTGGCGCGCGTGGCGTACAGGCAGAACGGCGAGCCGATGATCGCGAACAGCGCGCCGATGAACGTGAAGACGATGATCGGGTAGCTCCACTCGCCGAAGTCGTTGAACACGGCGATCACCACGAACACGAAGTCGATGAGCAGGATGCCCCAGCCGATGAGCTGCCAGAACAGGTAGGGGTGTTTTTCCGCGAAACTCATACTGCTTGTCCGTTTCTGTGACGCCCGTGTGCACTGCCAGCGCGCCGCAAACCGCGCACCACAGCCGCATGCCCGCTCCCCTGCAGACGAATCATGCAGAGGGCCACCGGATGTGACAGGCATCTGGCCTGCGCAGAAGATTGTCGTGTTGCAGGCCATCATATATGACGTTCGTCTGTCCACTCCAGACGAACGTCATATTTCGGGCTGCTGAGCATGATTTTCGTCTACGTGTGGCATGGCCGAATACGGCATAGGTGGCCGCGCAGATAGGCGGCGGGGCGCCGGCTTCGCGCGCCCAATCTTCCGCATAATACAGCGGTTCCCGGCGTGCACCTCGAGCGCACAACCGGGAACCGCGGGGAACGGAACCAGCGAAGAACAGTCAGCCTCTACTTGGCGGTCTTCGCCTCCTCCGCCTTTGCAGCCATACGCGCCGCCTTCTTGGCGGCCTTCTCTTCTTCCTTCACATGGTCGATGAACGCGACGTGCTCTTTTGCAGGAAGCCAGCCTTTATCCACGACCTTGACCTGCCAGATCCAGGCCGCCGCGAACAGCACGGCCACCAGAACGATGAGTCCGACCGCGCCGATGCCTGGGCCGAGATTGGCGATGCGCCCCACAACGGTGCCATACCAGCAGAAGTCCGCGTCACCGAATGTCGAGTTGGACAGTCCGAACGACCCCATGACGCCCATGAGCGAGGCGGGCAGGAACGTGATGAGCAGGCCGTTGACAAATCCGCCGACCATGGCGCCCCTGCGGCCGCCAGTCGCATTGCCGAAGACGCCAGCACCACCGCCGTCGAAGAAATGCGGGACCATGCCCGGCAGGATCAGCGCGACACCCCACAGCGGGCCGAGCCACAGCGCGATGATGCCGAGCGCCACAAGACCGCCCACGAAGGACGAGAGGAAGCCGATGAGCGAGGCGTTCGGGCCGTACGGGAACACAATCGGGATGTCGAGGGCGGGCTTGGCGCCGGGCACAACCTTGTTCGCGATGCCCTGGAACGCCGGGACGAGCTCGCCGAGGATGATGCGCACGCCGTAGAGGATGATGCTCACGCCGATGCCGAATTGCAGCGCCTGCGCAAACGCGGCCATGATGAACGCGCCATAATCGGTGGGCTTGCTGGGGAAGATGGCGAACAACTGGTCCGCGGGCACCACAAAGGCGGCCCAAATGGCGAAGACCAAGTACAGCACGACCATCAGCAGCGTGGTGGACACCATCGAATCACGCAGGAAGCTCAGCGCCTTGGGGAAGTTAATGTCTTCCGTGGACTTCGACTTCTTGCCGACCGCGGCGCCCAACGCGCCAGACAGCATGTAGCCGAGCGAGTTGAAATGGCCGACGGAGATCTTGTCGGAATTGGTCACACGATTGGTGAACGGCTGTGTGAACGCAGTCATGGCCACCATGATGACCGCCATGAGCAGCGAGCCGATGATTACCACCAGCCACTGCTGGTCCGTATGCAACCCCACAGAGAGCACAAGCGCCAGCATCATCGACATGAACACCATGTGGTGGCCGGTCAGGAATATGTACTTGAGCGGAGTGAAGCGCGCGATGAGCAGCATGAGTATGAAGCTCAGCACAATGATGTACGCCGAAGCCGCACCAAACTGGGTTGCCGCCTGCGCACTGATGACTTCGTTCGTGGGCACCACGCCCTGCGCGCCCGTGGCCCTGAAGACCAATGTGCCGAACGGATCCAACGCCGCAGTCACCACTGTGGCGCCGGCACCAAGGATCAGGTAGCCCATGGCGGCCTTCAGACCGCCCGACACGACCTGCCCCACCGGCTTCTTCAGCGCGATAAGACCGACCGCCGCAATGATGCCGATCAAATATGCCGGCACATTAAGAATTTGCTGACTGATGAAATTGAGAACCGCAACCACGACGTTCACTGTTCCCACCTCCTGAAATTACCTATGCAACAACTATCCCTTCCTCGAAGCCGTTGTTGCCAGTGCATGGGCCGTCCTCGTTGACGGCCCATGCACTCCGCCCCACTAGGGGCATTGACTGATGTTTATTCGTACTTTTCGAGAATTCCGGTGATCTCATCGAGATCCATGAAGTTTTCGACCGTCTCCACCGGCGTGGTGGTACCCTCGAGCTCCGGAGCCAGCTGCGGCGAAGTGAGCACAAGGTCGCTCATGTTCGCGGTGCCCTTGGCGCTCCCTGCGTCCGAAGTCGTGACGTTGACGTCCATGCCGAGATTATCGGCGGCCTGCTCCACATTGATCTTCAACAGCACCGACGTGCCGATGCCATTGCCGCATACGCAAAGAATGTTCATGATGGGCCTCCATATGGTTGGTTAATTCAACAATTGATTATTTAAGTTTGGGATTGGGGTTGGGTGAAACCGGGACGCCTACTCTTCGAGGATGGTGCGGATCTCAGCCGCATCTTTCGCGTTCGCCAGCCGTTCGCGCTTCTCGGGTTTGACCAGCGCGGCCGCGATGGCGGACATGACGGTGATGTGCTCGTTTTCATCGCGACCGGCCAGGCCGATGACAAGCGAGACTGGATCGTTGGCCTTGTTGCCGAATTCCACGGGATCGCTCAGGCGCACCCAGCTCAACCCACTGGATTTCACCGCATCCGAGGGGCGTGAATGGGCCAATGCAAGCCCGGGCGCAATGACGATGTACGGCCCCATCTTCTCGACGGTGGCGATCATCTCGTCCGTGTACGTATCGGTCGTAAATCCCGCTTTCACCAGCCCCTGACCGGCAAGGCGTATCGCATCCTTCCAATCGTCGGCATGCACATCCAGCAGAAAAGCCTCATCGGGGAGAAATGTGCCTATGTCCGCCATAATTACAACCTCCTTGTCTTGGCCATGCAATCTTCACAATGCCGGCACCAATGCCGAATGAAGCCATGCCCCTATGCACGTTGAATATAACCCCGCAACCTGCGGCAAGCCACTTCGCAACGGCACTTCTTCCTCAAGGCGGAATGGCGGAATCGCAACGATGCGCGGGATTATCATTGAATATTTAAGAAGGTTGAGCCGCCGTGTTCCCTGCAGGGAACACGGCGGCTCATTCACGTCAGACAGACGTCACATTTCGGTGCGGGCAGATTAGGAACGTAGCGCGCGCAGGCTCTGGCCAAAGATGTTCACGATGGCCGCCGGGTCACGGTGGTCGAAGAACTGGCTCTCGTGCTTGTCGAGGCCGGCCATTGTAGCCATGTCTTCATCGCTGAGCTCGAAGTCGAACACGTTGAAGTTCTCTTCCATGCGCTCCTTGTGCACCGACTTCGGAATCGCCACAATGCCACGCTGCAGCAGCCAGCGCAGGATCACCTGGCCGTTGGTCTTGCCGTACTTCTCGCCGATTGCGGCAATCGTCGGGTCGGCGAAGATGTGGTGCTTGCCTTCGGCGAACGGCGCCCACGCCTCGACCTGCACGTCCTGGCTCCGGGCAAAGTCCACTTCGTCCTTCTCCTGATACCACGGCGAGACCTCGATCTGGTTCACCGCGGGCTTCACATTGCTCATCAGCTCGAGGTTGATCAGCTGGTCGGGCGCGAAGTTCGAGACGCCGATCGAGCGGATCTTGCCCGCCTGCTGCGCCTCTTCGAGCGCGCGCCATGCGCCGGCGACATCGCCGTACGGCTGGTGGAGCAGATACAGGTCGAGGTAATCGAGGCCGAGCTTGCGCAGCGAATCGTCGATGCCCTGCTTCGCCTTCTCGTACGTGAAGTGGTCGACCCACAGCTTGGACGTCACGAAGATGTCTTCGCGCGCAACCGGGCTCTTGGCGATCGCGGCGCCGACCGCCTCTTCATTCGCGTAGGCGGCGGCGGTGTCGATCAACCGGTAGCCGGTTGCGAGGGCGTCGGAAACAGCCTGCTCGCACACAGCAAGGTCCGGCACCTGGAATACGCCGAAGCCCAGCTGGGGCATCTTGTTGCCATCGTTCAACATCACATACTGCATGATGTTCTCCATTCGTTCAGTGTTGTCTCGTATTCGTCTTGGCGGATTCGTTCCACGATTTTCCGCGTTCACCCAGCATCGTAAAACCCGTTTTTTCCGAAGTACAATGCGTATGGTTTATCTTGCTATGCGCAATCCGCATAGTGCGCCGGAAAGCAAGCGACGGACGGAGCGACCATGACGGATTTCGAGGAACTGCGGCAGCTCGCAGCCTTCCAGCAGTCCGGCACGTTGAGCGCAGCCGCAGACGAGTTGCGCATCACGCAGCCGACGATGACGCGCAGCATGCGCAGACTGGAGCGCGAGCTCGGTGTGCAGTTGTTTGACCGCAGCGCGAAGAACCGCATTGCACTCACGCCCACAGGCGAGCTCGCCGCCAAAGAAGCCAAGAAATTAGTCGAATCTTATGAGAATTTCTTGGAAAAAATACGGAATGCTGCGAATCTGAGCAAGGAAATTGTTGTGAGAGCAGTGGCGCCAGGCCCGCTGCGTTTTCTGGAGCATGCCGCCGAATCCAACGCCGATTGGCGCACGGCCATCACGGTGCGCGGCGAGCTCATCGAGCCGGGCGTGGTGCTCGACGAACTTGTGCAGCGCAAGGCGACGATGATCATCACCGACCGCGAGATCGACGACCCGCGCGTAGACTCGCTGTACTTGGGCGCGGAGTTCCTCGGTGTGGCGATCGACAATTTCAATCCGCTCGCGCAGCGCCCGAGCGTCTCGTTCGACGACCTCGCCGGACTGAGCTTTGTGCTGGTGCACGACATCGGTCCATGGAAGGAGCTCGTCGAAGCGCGCATTCCCAACGCGCAGTTCCTCTACCAGCAAGACCTGCCCGCGCTCGAGCAGATCAGTCGGTACTCCACATTCCCGTTCTTCTACTCCAACCTGACGCGGAACCTGCGCCTGACCGACGAACGGTTCATGACACGCACACGCACGCCTGTTGCAATCACCGACTCCGCCAACCGCATCGATTTCTACGCCACGTTTTTGCACGCCAACTGTCGTGTGGCGCTGCCGATCCAGCAATACCTCGCGCAGCATTGGCCGCAGGAGGCCTAAAAGGCGCTTAAACCGCGCTCCAAAACACCAATTGAGCCCTCACGCTCCGGTATCTGCGCTGGGGAGGAGCATTTTCCACGTGCACTTCGAGTATGATCCTTGAAACCACGCCGGTCATAGGGGCACCGCGGCAGGAAAATGCTCCTCCGCAGCGCAGATGCATGGGAAATAGCCCATACAACCCCAATATCAAACGGCGCTGGCTGTACCCCAATCGTCCACATTGTCGCTGTCCTCTTCGGAGTCATCCTGACGGGAATCCCATAGGTCGTATACCGTCAGCGCGGCCCACGCCATAGCAAGCAGCACATAGAGCCGCGAGCGCCCCTTCGCCTGCGCACGCTTGTACGCGGATGCGGCGGCCGTGCAAGCCGCCGCGGCCCCCAGATACGCAAACGTCCTGCTGGTGGTCCATTCCTCGATGATTTCGTTGAACTTCATGAGACGCTCCTTGTCTGTTGTGCCCACAACAGTCCCATTGTAAGGCCCGCAACTACTCCATGCAGGGCTTGAGGTAGCGGCCGGTGAGGCTGAGCGGGTTCTCCGCGACCTGTGCCGGCGTGCCGGTTGCCACGATTTCACCACCGTTCTGGCCACCGCCCGGCCCCATGTCGATGATCCAGTCCGCGTTCGCGATCATATCCAAGTCATGCTCAATCACGAGCACGCTCGCACCCTGGTCGATGAGTTTTTGGAACACACCGATCAGCGTGCGCACGTCGAGTGGGTGCAACCCGATTGTCGGCTCATCGAATACAAACAGCGTGCCTTCCTGCGCGCGACCCATCTCGCTCGCAAGCTTGAGCCGCTGCGCTTCACCACCCGAAAGCGCCGGCGTGCTCTCGCCGAGCGTCATGTACCCGATGCCGAGCTCATGCAGGGTGTCAAGTTTGGCGCGCAGACGGCGCTGACTGGTTCCCGCGAAGACCTCGCGCGCCTCGTCGACCGTCATCGCGAGCAAATCGGGCAGCGAAACAGGCGCATGCCCACCCTTGGGCTCCCACGTGATTTCGCCGGCCTCGTCGCTGTACCGCGTGCCGTGGCAGTCCGGGCAGTCAATGTCCACGTCGGGCAAAAACTGCACATCGAGCGTGATCTGCCCGGTGCCGTCGCACGTGGGGCAGCGCAGCGAGCCGGTATTGTACGAGAACGCGCCCGCCGTCAGGCCACGCGCTTTCGCCGCTTCCGTGCGCGCGAACAACCGCCGCAGGTCGTCGAGCACGCCGCTGTACGTGGCGACGGTGGAGCGTACGTTCGCGCCGATCGGCGTCGCGTCGATCATCGTGACTCGCTCGATGTCCGGGGCATCCAATGCGCGCACATGCTCTGGCATCTGCTCGTCCGCGATCCTCGCAGTGAGTGCCGGCACGAGGCTTTCCAGCACGAGCGTCGTCTTGCCCGACCCGGAGACGCCGGTCACCACGGTCAGCCGGCGCTTCGGCACCCGGGCGTCCAACGCATGCACGGTGTGCAGCGGCGCCGTCTTGATCTCGATTGCGCCTTCGCCGAACACCGCATCCGCGGGCGTCTGCGGACGCACAATCTGCGAGTGTTCGCTCGCAAGGAACGGCGCGATGAGCGAATGCGGGCTGCGCTCCACATCCCCTACCGTGCCCTGCGCGATCACCGTGCCGCCGTGCGCGCCGGCGCCCGGACCCATTTCGATGATCCAGTCGGTCGCACGCAGCACGCGCGTGTCATGGTCGACGACGATCACGGTGTTGCCCTGCGCCTTCAGGTCGCGCGTCACGCCGAGCAGACCGTCCACGTTCGCCGGGTGCAGGCCGATCGACGGCTCGTCGAGCACATACATCGCGCCGGTCAGCTCGCTGCGCACGGCGCGCGCGAGCTGGATGCGCTGCCGCTCGCCGGTCGACAGTGTGCTGCCGGCGCGGGCGAGCGTGAGGTAGCCGAGCCCGAGCTCAAGCAGACGGCGTGCGGTGCGCGTGAATTCACCGACGATTGCCTGCGCCATCTCGCGCATGTCCGAGGGCATCGCGCTCGGTACGGTCTGCACCCATTGCGCGAGCTCGTCGAGCTGCATCGCGCACTGTTCGGGCAGTGTCTTGCCGTGCACGGGCAGCGTGCGCGCGCGTTCATTCAGACGCGTGCCGTGGCAGTCTGGGCATGGCGACTCTTTGATGAACGGCTCGACGCGCTTGAGGCCCTTCGCGTCTTTCGCTTTGTCGAGCGCATTGAGCACGGTGCGCGCGGCGCTGAAATACGTGAAGTCCATCTCGCCGGCGCGGTTCTGCTTCTTCAAGTGGTACATGATGTGCCGTTTTTCCGCGGGGCCGTGCAGCACAATCTCTTTTTCGTGGGCGGTGAGGTCTTTGTACGGCACATCGGTGCGCACGCCCATCTCTCGGCACACATCCACCATGACCGACCACATGAGCGAGCGCCACGGCGCAACGGCCCCCTGCTCAATCGTCAGATTCGGGTCGGCGATCAGCGTGGAGTCGTCCACCGTGCGCACAATACCCGTGCCGGAGCAGGTGGGGCACGCGCCGCCCGAGTTGAACGCGAGGTCCTCCGCGCCGAGCGCCTGCACTTCAGCGCCGCACACCGGGCAGATGATCGGCCGCTCGAGCGCGACGTTCGGCGTCGGGTCGAGCATGTGGCCGTTCGGGCAGGTGTAGTTGCCCAAACGGGAGGTCATGAGGCGCAGGCTGTTGAGCAGTTCGCTCATCGTGCCGAAAGTGCTGCGGATGCCGGGCACGCTCGGCCGCTGGTGCAGCGCGAGCGCCGGCGGCACATGCTCGATCGCGTCGAGCTTCGCTTCGCCGCTCTGCGCGATGCGCCGGCGCGTGTATGTGGAGAGCCCCTCCAGATAGCGGCGTGAGCCTTCCGCGTAGAGCACGCCGAGCGCGAGCGACGATTTGCCCGATCCGGAGACGCCCGCCACAGCCACCATTTTGCCGATTGGCACCTGCACATCCACGCGCTTGAGGTTGTGCACCCGCGCGCCCGTGATGTCGATTGTCTGCGCCATACGCCACTTCCTTTGCAGTAATTCGCTACTGCCGAGCGTAGGATGGCCGTACGCGCTGCGCCGAGGGCGCACTCAGCGCGACATTTCTACGTTCTCTTTGGTCATGTCCATCTGAACCATGTCGGTCTCGTGGCCTTCGCACTGCGCGCCCTGCGCGATGCGCCGGCACACAACGGACGATATAGTAACAACAGAGAGATCGCGAGAGCCATACGCGTGAGATTGTAGAGGAGATGGGGATGGCCTTTGATTTCAAGAAGAAATACAAAGAGTGTTATGTGCCAAAGAACAAGCCCAGCATCATTACCGTGCCGAGCATGAATTATGTCGCCGTCCGCGGGCAGGGAGACCCGAATGAGGAAGGCGGGGAATACAAGCAGGCGATCGGTCTGCTCTATGGCTTGGCATACACCATCAAAATGAGCAAGAAGGGCGATCATCAGATCGATGGGTACTTCGACTATATTGTACCGCCACTTGAAGGCCTATGGTGGCAGGATGGCATGGATGGCGCGGATGGCATCGACTATGCGCGCAAAGATGATCTGCAATGGATATCAATGATCCGGCTTCCTGATTTTGTCACAGAATCGGATTTCGAATGGGCGGTCAAAGAAGCAGAGAGAAAGAAGAAGACCGACTTTTCCAAAGCAGAATTCCTGACATACGACGAAGGCCTGTGCGTCCAATGCATGCATATCGGCCCTTATGACGATGAACCTGAGACCGTCGCTGCAATGCATGAATACATGGAAGACCAAGGCTACGTTCTTGACATCACGAATATACGGCTGCACCATGAGATCTACTTGAGCGATGCCAGAAAAGTGGCCCCCGAAAAACTGAAGACCGTGATCAGGCACCCAATCCGCAAGAAATGATCTCACTGCGTTCTACAATCCCATCCTTAAGCACCGGCTGGGCAATGTGGACCAGCGATATTTGCATTATCTCGCTTACGTGAGTGCCTTAACCGCACAGCCTTACAGTATCGACCTTGCGAACCGCTGGAATTCCAATGATTCTCAAGGTCGATATTCCCAGATGCCAAAATTAAGGTACTCACGTAAGCGAGATGCACCCGACACAAGCCCTTTTCATGGCCGATATGCCTCACTACCCGGCGCTTTACCGCGTGGCGACCATGCCGATCAGCGCATCGGCCTGATGCTCGATGGCAGTCTTGGCCGCATCATCGAGCTCGAGAGTGTTGCTGACGAACATCTCACGGCTCAACGCGACACCGGTGAACGTGGCCGGCGCGAACCGCATCTGCATGAATTCAAGCACCGGCAGCAACGTCGCGAAGCTATCGCGCACGCAATTTGCGCCGCCCGCGCCGCTCATCGTCATCGTCTTGCCGAACAGCGGCGACGGCGAGCCATCCTCCGCCGGACGCGACAGCCAGTCCAGCAGGTTCTTGAGCGGCCCCGGCATGCCGTGGTTGTATTCCGGCGTCACAATCCACAGCGCGTCGGCGCCGGCCACCGCAGCGCGCGCGGCACTCACCGATTCGGGGTTCGGGAATTCATCATCCTGGTTGAACACGGGCACATCGCGCCAATCGAGGACGCTCACATTCGCGCGCCCTGCGAGCGCGTGCGCGGCGAACTGCGCGAGTTGCTTGTTGAATGATTGTTTGCGTAGCGATCCGACGATCATCAATACCGTCGGCAGACTGCCGTCATGTTCCGCGATGCGTGCTTCGTTGTGTGATTCCATGGTGTGGTCCTTTCAGGAGACCGAATTGCGTGTTCACTGTGTTCAACAGCTCGCCGCCACCAAACCGTCCACATCACGCGCTGGGCGGATTGGCCACTCACGCTGAGCTGCGGGTATACAAGCGCCATTCCGTGCCCAATCAAGCCTCCGCACCCCGACACGCCGGCAGTGTTGACCTTCACATCATGTCAGGCCGTAGCGTACAAATCATGCAAACGCAGAAACAACTCACCATCGGCGAGACGTCTGCGCTGTGCGCGGTCAGTGTACGGATGCTGCGGCATTGGGAATCGATGGGCCTGCTCCACCCCACCCGCGACAGCAACGGATACAGGCTGTACAGCGAAGACGACATCGCGCGTATACGGCGCATCCGCCTGTACCGGGACCTCGGCCTCACCACGGACCAGATCCGCGCGGCCCTTGACGGCCCGGCCACGGAAACGCTCTCGCTGATGCGCGAGCAGCGGACGCGCATCAGCGAACACATCACACAACTGCAGTTGATATTGCAGGACATCGACGAACTCAGCGCATACGCGCACAATACGAAAGAGGATGAGACCATGGACAACCCATACGCCAACGAAGCGCACGACCGCTGGGGAGACAGCCCGCAGTGGATGGAATACGCGGAATACCGCACCCGCACGGATGACGCGCAACAGCAAGCGGATCTCGACGCCATGCGGGCGCTCGAGCTCGAATTGGCGCAGGCGATGCGCGACGGCGTCAAGCCCGGCAGCGAGGCGGCAGATGAGCTTGCGTTGCGGCACCGGGAATCGCTCACGTGGTATCACGTGACTCCATCGATGCACGTGTGCCTCGCGAAGATGTATGTCAACGACCCACGATTCCGCGCGCATTATGACAGCATCGAGCCCGGATTGGCGGCCTGGTTGCACGACGTCATCGCAGCGCAGGCGGACACAGAAGGCGTGGACGCCGAGCACGCGCGCTGGGAGTAGCTCAGCCCCGCACTTGCGGCACTTCGAAAATCGTGCATGTGTTGAGCTCGCGCCGTAGCTCCTTCCAGTTGGGCAACGCGTCGGTCATACGCGCCTGGAAGCCGGCGCCGTGCCCATGCTCCCACAGATGCACCATCTCGTGCACGAGCACATACTCGAGGTATTTCGGGTCCATCAGGCCGAGCTGCAGGTTGAGCCGGATGCGCGCGGTCTTCGGCGTGCACGATCCCCAACGCGAGCTCATCGTGCGCAGCGTGATCTTCGACGGCGCGCGGCCGATCACCGGCTCCCACTTGCGCAGCAGCGCCGGCAGCTGCCGCTCGATCGACTGCCGCGCGCGCTCGAGCGACTGCTCGTTCCAGCTGAAAGCTCCCTCCCCCGCTCCCTCGCGCTGCATGCTGACCGCGCTCACCGGCACGTCCGGGTCCACGTTCGGCGAGGCGAATGTGCGTGAGCGTGCCGCCGCCATCTTGCGCAGTGCTTCGTCGATCCACGCGCGCCGCTCGCGCACGAACCGCACGATGTCCTGCTGCGGCATGCGCGCCGGCGCCGTGACTTCGACGGCGCCATACGGCGGCTTGACGCGCAGGTACATGTTGCGGTTCTTCTTGCGCAGCACGCTCACCTGCATGCCGTCGATGGTGATGACCTCGCGCGAGATCAGCGCGTGCGGCGAAGTGGAGCGTCCTGCGAGCGAACGCGCGCGGGGGAGGTTGCGAAAAGGCATACCCGATATTGTCAGCGGCCAAGGGGACAACAACGACACGCCGATTTGATTTGACTTATCGCATGCTGTTGGTATTCTTTTTCTCTGTTGCGTCCTGAACGCGATGGATCGGGCCCGTAGCTCAGGTGGTTAGAGCGCATCCCTGATAAGGATGAGGTCGGAGGTTCAAGTCCTCCCGGGCCCACGTGGGGAGCATTCTCACGTGTTCCCCCGTTGGGGCTATGGCGCAGCTGGTAGCGCATCTGCTTTGCAAGCAGAGGGTCCTCGGTTCGAACCCGAGTAGCTCCACTCGCGACAACTGTTGAAAACATTGGGTTTTCAGCGGTTTTTTTGTTTTCTGCGTCAGGTTTCATTGCCACGAAAACATCCTCTACTCGGTGAGCATCGCGATGATTTGCGCTTCAGGCCAGTAGCCCCATGATTCCACAATCTTGGGCATATAGGAACTAAAGTTATTGATTTAGACTCCTAGTCGGTGGTGTTTGGGTAGCGGGCGGCGGTGTGGAATTCGTTCCAGTCGATGCCAGTGCCGAGGATGGGTTGGCTCATGGGTTCGTCAT
>SKEZ01000432.1_pt1 | contig 33572 bp, 26 predicted proteins | sample 4843881 | NCBI WGS metagenome assembly SKEZ01 (sample SAMN11008796, study PRJNA524170) | human gut metagenome | isolation source: fecal sample from pouch patient p1, p46 | place: Israel: Tel-Aviv | reverse complement strand
CTATGCGCGTCCGCGGCCCTTGCGATGACGGGGAACGGTTATCCGAACCCGGGCGTCTATGCCGTTCGGGGATTATTCGCCGAAGCTCAGCTTGTACTCGCTGGCCCAGTTGTCGGCGAAGACCTTCTTCACGGCATCCCAGCTGCCCTGGCCCTGGGCGTAGGACAGCTCGGCGGAGCCGAGGTCCTGCTCCCACTGGTGGGACACGGTGGAGACGCTGATCACATCGTACTTGCCGGCATCCTGGTACTCGCGGTTGGCCTCGACCAGCGGGTTGCTGACCTGGTACGCCTCGTCGTCGAAGGTCTTGAAGGGCGTGACCAGGCCCATGTCCTGCGAGATGGTATCGCGGGCGGTGTCGGAGGTGACGAGCCACTCCAGGAACTTCTGCGTGGCCTCCTGGTCCTTCTTGGAGGACTTGGAGTTGACGCACCAGTAGTTGGAGATGACCTGGTTGAGGCCTTGGTCCTCTTCGCCGTCGACGCCCATGTAGATTGGCAGCACGCCCAGATCCTCATCCGGGAAGCCCTGGTCCTGCAGGTTGCTGTAGATCCACACGCCGTCCTGGAAGAACACGGCTTCGCCCATCGCGAATTCGGAGGTGGAGTCGTCCATGGTCTTGCCCGAGATGGCGCTGGCCGGAGTGGTGGAATCGGTGAGGTACAGGTCGAAGATGTTCTTCATGTAGTCGACGTAGGTGCCCTTGACCGACTCGGGCACGGAGTTCATGTCGACGCCGTCGTCGCGGTACTCGTAGAACAGCGGCACGGAAGGCAGGTGGAAGTTGTAGCGGAACGCCGAGGAGGTGTCCATGCCGGCCGAGGTGAACGCGCCCTTGACGCCAAGGTCGTCTTTGTGTTCCTGGATCTCGTCGGCCACGGTCTTGAGCGCCTTGAAGTTGTTCAGCTTGTCGATGGACTTGACGCTCGACCACGACGCGTCGAAATACTTCTTGAGCAGCGACTTGTTGTAGATGATGCCGTAGCTCTCCACCGCGTACGGGATGCCGACCGGCTTGCCGTCGGCGTTCTTGAGGGTGCGGTCCTTGTAGTTGTCGGTCAGCTCGCCGTAGATCTCCGAATCGCTCATGTCGGCCGCGTAGCTGAGCCAGCTGTGCATGAAGCTGGGGCCGTCGGCCTGGAACATGGTCGGGGCCTCGTCCTTGGCCATTTCGGAGCGCAGGGTCTGGTCGTAGTCGGTGGCCGAAAGCTGGATCTGGGTCTCGATGCCGGTCTCGTCCTGGAACGCCTGGGCCAGCGCCTCCCACTTCTCCTGCTCCTCGGCCTTCTTGTTCAGGTAGTACACACGACCCGCGTTGCTGTCGACCGCCTTGCCGGAGTCGCCGCACGCCGCCAGCGTGCCGAGGCTCAGCGCGGCGATGGAAATCACGCTCACCGCCTTGCCAAGCGTACGCCAAGTACCATTCTTCATCACTACCTCCTCGTAATGAGTTTCTCCTTGCGGGGGGCATACCATCGCCCGATCCCGATCTCCATCCGGACCTCCCTCGTGGGGAGCGTTCCGTCAAGGTACCATAAATGATAGCGCTTGCATTTTTGTCATGCAACTCGGCGTGTCAACCCATCGGGAAACATCGGGGGACATCAGCGCAAAACCCAGTAATTTACGCACATACATAGGCACGTACCGCCACCCTCGATACGGTATTATAGAATAATGAAAGCGCATGCGACAACGCTGCCATGCGCTATCATCGCCACACTGGGGAACATATGCGCACCATTCTTCACAAGGAGGGACCGATGAGCACTCTGCACGACGTGGCCCTTGCCGCCGGCGTCTCCGACTCCACGGTGTCCCGGGCCCTGCGCGGCATGGACACGGTCCGCCCGAAAACCCGCCAGCGCGTGGCCGAGGCGGCCAAGCAGCTGGGGTTCACACTCACCCGCAGCGCCTCGTCGCTCGCCTCGGGCAAGACCATGCGGGTGGTGATCCTGTTCGACGGCCCGGTGAACGCATGGTTCAACGCGAACTGTCTGCAGGGCGCGCTGGAGGTGCTCGCCCCGGAGGGCTACGATCTGGTGCCGGTCATCGCCATGACCCGGCCGGAGCTGGAGGACTTCTTCGCCAAGCTGCCCGGCAGCGGCAACAACATGGACGGGCTGATCCTCCCCTCATTCCTGCTGGAGGACAGCTATTCGCAGGCGCTGACCAGCCTGCACATCCCCGCGGTCGCCCTCGACACGAGCAGCACGACGCAGCTTCCCGCATCCATCGTGCTGGACAACAAGGGGGCCATGTACGACGCGGTGCGGTTCCTGCACGGCCTTGGGCACCGCCGCATCGGCTACGTGGAGCACCCCTCGCCGGCGCCGTTCGAGTCCAGTTCGCACCTGCGCGAGCGGTATTTCCTCGAAGCGGCCAAGCGGATGGGATACGCCGACGGCGACGTCACGGTGTTCCCCAAGCAGTCCCTGGTCGAGCGGATGCCAATCGACGAGGCCACGGCCGAGATCACGGGACGCATCGTATCGGCGCCGAACCGCCCGACCGCGATCTGCGTCGAAATCGACGAGGCGGCGTTCGACATCATGCAGCGCCTGCGCGCGCTCGGCATCCGTGTGCCGCAGGATATGTCGGTCGTCGGCTTCGACGACCATGAGGCCGCGGCGCTGGCCGACCTGACCACCATCCACCAGGACCCGCAGCTCATGGCCCGGGCGGCGGCGCAAAAACTGCTGACGATGATGCGGGGCGGCACATTGGACGAGCCCTCGACGACGTTCCGCACCACGCTGATCCCGCGCGGCAGCACCGCTCCTCCGCCCCAAGACCGGCCGTAACGGCCCGGCCGTAACGGTTGGCGGCCGATCAGGCGTTGTTCAGGCGCTGCGCCGCGTCGGCAATGGCCTCGTCGGTCGCGGTCGCCGAAAACCTCAGGTAGCCCGGCGCCCCATAGAACTCGCCGGGGCTGGCGATGATGCCGAGTTCGGCGAGCGCGGCCATATCCCGCCAGCAGTCGCCCGACTTGGCCTTCACCCACACGTAGAGCGCGCCTTGCGGCAGGTTGGTCGCATACCCGTACGCGCGCAATCCGGCGACCAGCGTGCCCAGCCGCTCACGGTACCGGTCGCGTTGGAGGTCCACCGACTCGCCGTCGCGCAGCCCGGTCGCCATGGCGGCCTGCACCGGGCCGGGGATGATCTGGCCGATCTGCTTGCGATAGGCGATCATCGGCGTGACCAGACCGCTGTCGCCGGCGATGAACGCGGTGCGGTACCCGGCCATGTTGGACTGCTTGCTCAGCGAGTACAGCACGAGCACGCCGCGCGCGTCCCCGCCGCAGACCGCCGCGTCGAGCGCGCAGGGCGCGGGGGCGTATGGCGCCGCCCACGTCATCAGCGCATAGCATTCGTCGGACAGCACCACGGCGCCGATGCCGCGCGCCGCATCGACGATGCCCTTCAACTGCGAGGCGGACAGCGTCACGCCGGTCGGATTGCAGGGCGAATTCACCCAGACGGCCTTGACGTTCGGCACGTGACGCCACGATTCGACGTCGGCCACGTCGTCGACCTTGAGCACGTTGGCGCCGGCCAGCTGCGTGCCGATCTCATACGTCGGGTACGACACGCGGGGCTGCACGATCACGTCGCCGGCGCCGCAGTGCAGCAGCGACGCCATCAGCGCCACGGCCTCCTTCGAGCCGACGGTCGGCACGACGGCCGCCCCGACCGCCTTGAGATCGACGCCGCGCCGCTCGGCGAACCAGCCGTCGATCGCGGCCCGCAGCTCATCCGTGCCGATGGTGGCGGGATACCCGTATGCGTTCGGCGCGTTCGCCGCGATGGCCAAGGCCTTGCGCACCGGGTCGGGGACCGGATCGACGGGGGACCCGACGGACAGGTCGATCATGCCGCCGAACGCGGCCTTCGCGGTGCGCTTGTATCCGGCGATGCGCGACCAGTCGTACGGCGACGAAAACTCATGAAAACCCATAGCGATCCTTCCTCGGGGCGCCCCAACGGCATGCATGTACAAGAAATCCGGGTACGCACGCGCACCCGGATCGGACATGGTTATATCAGGCGATATCAGGCGTTCTGCGGGGGCAGCGCCGCGACCTGTTCGGGGTCCTTGCCGATCGCGCCCGCGGCGGACGCGCCGCCCAAGTCGCCGACCTCGGCGAAGAAGCTCACCGCAGCGTCCTTGTACCACGCCCACTCATCGGGCAGGTCATCCTCGTAGAAGATGGCCTCGGTCGGGCACACGGGCTCGCAGGCACCGCAGTCCACGCATTCGTTCGGATTGATGTACAGCGAACGGGAACCCTCGTAAATGCAGTCGACGGGGCACTCGTCCACACAGGCCTTGTCCTTGACGTCCACACAAGGCTGAGCGATCACATAGGGCATGACAACCTCCTTCAAAATACTGCATCCAGAGTACGCCGCGCACGAGACGCCGGCCCGCGCCGCCCCCTCCGGCCACGACGACCAGTCCGGCGAGACGGCCGCCCGGTCTCCGGCGAACCAGCCGACGGCTCAGCCGGCGAGTTCGCCCGAGCCGAGCCGCGAGTGGCGGTAGCCGTAGCCGAAGTACACGGCGAATCCGATGACGAGCCAGACGACGAACCGCACCCAGGTGAGCACGCTGAGGTTGAGCATCAGCCACAGGTTGGCGGCCGCGATGAGCAGCGGCACCCACGGATTGCCCGGCATCGTGAACGAACGCTGCAGATCCGGGCGCTTGCGGCGCATGATCGGCACCGAAACGGCCACAAGCGTGAACGCGGACAGCGTGCCGATGTTCACCATGTCGCTCAGCACGCCGATGTCGAACAGCGCGGCGACCAGCGCCACGACGGCGCCGACGGAGATCTGCAGCACGGCCGGGGTGCCGTGGCGGCCGGTCTTCGACAGGCCGCGCGGCAGCAGCCCGTCGCGGCTCATCGCGAACACCACGCGGGTCAGCCCCAGCAGCAGCACCATCACCACCGTGGCCAGGCCGAGCACGATGCCGAAGCTGATGATCTTCGCGGCCCAGTCGGCGCCGACCAGTTCGAAGGCGGTGGCCAGGGACGGGCTGTCGCGCTTGGCGAGGTCCTTGTACGACACCATGCCGGTAGTGACGATGGCGACCAGCGTGTACATGATGATGATCAGCGTCATGCCGGCGCCGATGCCCAGCGGCACGTTGCGTTTCGGGTTGATGGTCTCCTCCGACGCGGTGGCGACGACGTCGAATCCAAGGAACGCGAAGAACACGAGGGCCGCGCCGGAGAGGATGCCCGGCACGCCATAGACGCTCGGCGCCATGCCCGTGGCCCACTGCCACAGCGGCTGGTTCAGGGAATTGGCGGCGAGCGAGCCGCCGGAGACGGCCGAGGCTGGTTCGCTCGGCGGGATGAACGGCGTGAAGTTCGACGCCTTGACGTAGAAGAACCCGACAATGACGACGAAGAACACGATGGCGATCTTGAACACGGTCATCGCGCCGTCCACGCGGGCGCCGATCTTGGTGCCGAACACGAGCAGCGTGGTGAAGAACGCGACGATGACGATCGGCGCGAGGTCTACGCTCAGCGGGCCGACCTGCACCACGGTGCTCCCCTGCCAGTCCATGAGCCGCATGAAGTCGTTGAGGTAGACGCCCCAGTATTTGGAGATCACCGAACCGGCCATCATCATCTCGAGGATCAGGTCCCATCCGATGATCCACGCCACGATCTCGCCGACCGTCGTGTAGGTGAAGGTGTAGGCGGACCCCGCCACGGGGATCATCGACGCGAATTCGGCGTAGCACATGACCGCGGCGCCGCATACGACGCCGGCGATCAGGAAGCTGATGATCACGGCCGGACCGGCATGGAAGGCCGCGGCCTGCGCGCCGACCGAGAAGATGCCGGCGCCGACGGCCACCGCCACGCCCATGATGGACAGGTCCCACCACGTGAGGTTGCGCTTGAGCGAACGCCCCTCCTCGCCGGTCTCGGCGAGGGTCTGTTCGACGGTTTTCGTGCGGAATACATGCATGGCCATGGCTGACGCTCGCGCTTCTCTCTCTGGTATCGGGACCATTGTCGGGACAATCTCACCCCCGACAATAGAGGCACCGCGTTACATCGGCCGGCCCGGGCCACCTCGGGCGGCTGCCGCGGCGGTTACCGCAGATCCAGGCCGACCACCACCGGCTCCGGCACCAGGCGCACGCCGAACCGGGCCTCCACGCCGTCCTGCACGGCCTTCGCCAGCGCCGCGACATCGGCCGCGGCAGCCCCGCCGCGATTGGTCAGGGCCAGCGTGTGCAGCGAGGACAACCCCGCCTTGGATTCCGGATCGATGCGGAAGCCCTTGTGGAATCCGGCGTGGTCGATGAGCCACGCGGCGGAGGTCTTGACGCCGGCGGAGCCGTCGGGCAGGACTACGTCGAAACGGGGCGCGTCCTCGGGCAGCGCGGCCGCGGCCTCGGGGGTCAGGATCGGATTCATGAAGAAGCTGCCGCAGCTGTGACGGTCGTAATCCGGCTGGGCGGACCGCGAACCGGACTGCGCGGACTGGGCCTTGACGGCGACGGCGATCTGCTCGGCGCGCTTGGTGCCGGCCATCGCCGGCTGCGCGTACCGCCCGGCGTCCTCGAGCATTCCCTTGGCCGCGCGCACCTTGAGCACCGCGCTGCGGATCGCGCCGGTCTCCATGCGATCGCCGACCTCGACGCCGAGCGCCTTGGCCAGCTGCCCGTAGCCGACCGTGCCGGTCGGCGAGTGGCGCAGCGCGAAGGTGACTGACAGCACCACGTAGCGCGGGGTCGGGAAGAACGCCTCGGCCGGGACCGCCGGCGCCGCGTACATGCTGGCCTTGAGCATGCTCATGCGGTAGCCGAACCCCATCTCGCAGGCCGGGATGTCTTTGGTCTGCTTCGTCTGGCGGTCCCACACCTCGACCGACTCGACCGACGTGGCGACCTCCTGGCCGTATGCGCCGATGTTCTGCACCACCGACGCGCCCACCGTGCCCGGGATGCCGGACAGCCCCTCGACGCCCTCCAGCCCTATCTCGACGGTGAACGCCACGAAATCGTCCCAGTTGCAGCCGGCCTCGGCGTTGACGTGCACGATGCGCTCCCCGCCCTCGACCGGGGCGGCCTCGTCGGGGACGGTGATCAGCCGGCGCGCGTCGCGCACGACCACACCGTCGAACGGCTCGTCGGCGACCAGCAGGTTGGATCCGCCGCCGATCACGCATAACGGCAGGCCCTTGGAATCGGCGTCCTCGACGGCCTCGATGACGCCGACGCGGGAGGTCGGCTCGACGAACCGCGCGATGGGGCCGCCGACGGCGATGGTGGTGAGATCAGCAAAACTCGTCATAGGTGCCATGGTACAAGCACGCTCCGCCCGTGTCACCATCCCCACGCGCCCCGACGCCTCTCCGCTGAGGCAGGACGGACCATGACCCAACCCGTGCAGCTCCCGCTGGCGGGAGCTGGCTCGCGAAGCGAGACTGAGGGTGGCTGATGCCATGCCGCCGGACCACCCCCAGTCGGCTTTGCCGACAGTACGCAGCCCGACACCCCTCCGCCGGGGCACGGCACGACTGGCCCGACGCGGCAAAAACAAAAAACCCGACCGTTTCGGTCGGGTTGAAAAAATCTGTTGGAACGCGCTCAGCGGGTCTCGCGGTGCACGGTCTGCTTGCCGCAGCGGGAGCAGAACTTCTTGAGCTCAAGACGATCCGGCGTGTTGCGGCGATTCTTCGTCGTGATATAGTTGCGCTCCTTGCACTCGGTGCATGCCAGCGTGATGCCCGGACGGATGTCGGCGCTCTTGCTTGCCATTGAATTCACCTCTTGTGTTCGTTGTCCGCCGGTTTTCTACCGGCCTTTGTAGCGAGGAAGAGACTCGAACTCTTGACCTTACGATTATGAGTCGTACGCTCTAGCCAGCTGAGCTACCCCGCCATGAGAGCCTCGAGTGAGAATCGGACTCACGACCTCTTCCTTACCAAGGAAGTGCTCTACCACTGAGCTATCGAGGCGTGGCGGATAGTGGATTCGAACCACTGAAGCACGAAGCGGCTGATTTACAGTCAGCTCCCTTTGACCGCTTGGGAAATCCGCCATGTTCCCGCAAGCGACCGGGGCCGCGTTTCGGCAACTTGGCTATAATGCCACGGATGCGGGACTAGCGCAAATCACAGCGCGTCACCGGCGTGTCGCAGCCGCCCGAAATCCGCCCGACACGCCACGGCGATCGGCTGAAAACGACCATATTCCGCGGATTACCGACGCGGGGAACCATGTCGCGACCAGCCTCGAGAATGGGGACCTGCCACGACGGGCTTCGCGGAACGCCGTGCGGACCATGGCCAGCCCCGTGCGAAGACGCCGCGTGTCGCCGCGCTCGGCAGCGGATCCGGCGCCGAATGCCAGCGCCGCGACCCGTTCCGCGACGAGCCGCACGAACGCCGCCGCATCCGTATCGGTATCGATATCGGCATCGACACCCGCGTCCGCACCGGAGCCGGCAACGGCACCGGCACCGGTCAGGTACCCGGCGATCATCCCGCCGATGGCGAGGTCCGTGTCGGAGGCCCGCCACCTCACGCCGGTGTCCCACGCGCAGTCGAGGATCTCCGCCCACGCGGCGCCCCACGCCCGCGCCCCGGGCGAGGCCTCGATCGCGCGGAGCCGCCGGCGCCGGCGCAGCGCGCTGATGCCGGCCGGTATCAGCGTCAGCAGCGCGGCAGCCACCACGGCGAGCAGCGACCACAGCGCGACGCGCGCCCAGAACGGCACGCCGAACGCCTCGAGCACCGAAGTACCGGAACCGCTCTTCTCCGAGGCCACCGAGGAGCCGTCATCACGCGTGTTCCGGTTCTGCCGCCGGTTCCGCTGACCGCCATCGTTCGCGTCGGCACCGACGTCCGGCGTGCCGTCGCCCTCCTGCGTGGAGTCGACCCCGGCGAGGTCCTCGGCGCCGGTTCCGCCGCCGGCGTTCGTGTCCGCACCGGCCTCGACGGCGCTGCCGTTGTCCGGCGAGGCCGGGGTCACATCGAACGGCACCCAGCCGACGCCGTCGATGTACGCCTCCACCCACGCGTGCAGCTGGCGCGCCATGACCTCGTACCTGCCGTCGGCGTTGGCGCCGCCGACCCCCTTGTTGTAGCCGAGCACCATGCGCGTCGGCACGCCCATCGCGCGCCCGAGCACGGCCAGCGCGGACGCGTAATGCGTGCAGTAGCCCTGCCTGGCGGCGAGGAAATCGTCGATGACCTGCATGTTGCCGCGCCCGTCGCCGTCCGGGGCATCCAGCGAATACGCGAACCCGTTGTCGGGATTCGTGAAGTATTTGACCAGCCACTGCATCGCTGCGACCTGATGGTCGTAGCCGTCGCCGTCGGTGGCGACGCCCTCGGCCCTGGCCCGGTCCACCAGCGCGGTCACGTTATCGGGCAGATCCTTCGGCAGCGAGCGGTACTGCCGGCGGGCATCGTCGCCCATCGCGTCGGCCATGTCCAGAAGGAAGCGGAGGAAATTCGCGTCAAAGGTGCGCGTGCCCCCGTACGAGATCACGTCGGAGTACCCGCCGCTCGTCATCAGATCGGCGAGCTCCCGGTTGAGGTCGTAGTACTCGGTGCTGACGCCGCCGGAGCTTCCCCCGTCCGAACCGCCGGATTCGCCGTCGGACCCGTATCGGTCCGCATACGAACCGAGATCGCGCAGGCCGCTGGAACCCGACTCATCCTTGCCCGACCCATCCTTGCCGGCCCCATCCTCGCCGGGCAGCGGCAGCACCAGCACCATCGAGCCGTCCCGGGACATCAGCTGCTTTGTCGTCTCGTCGTCGCCGATGATGAACCGATCCTTGAACGCCTGGGACAGGATGAGATTGCTTATACCGTCGATTTGTATCGTCGCCGATCCGACGACCGATCCCCCGCGATCGGTGACGGTGCCGTCCCGGCCGATGGAAAGCGGCACCAGCATCCAGTGCCGGTACGCGGTGGCGATGCCCTGGGACACCGCCGCATGGCGCACCCTGGCCCGTTCGGGGCGCAGCACGTCCGCTGTGGTGACCCGCTGTTCCAGCTGGCGGCGCATCGCGTCCACGGAACCGATCTGACGGATGCCCGAATCCGATGTGATCGGATCGAGGCCTATGCCGGAAACGGCGTATTCCATGCCTTGCGCGGTGGTCGACGCGCGGTTGTAGATCGTCGACCGGGCGACCAGCCAGTCGCCGCCGATGCCGTGCAGATAGTTGGTGACTCCGGGCACGGGGAGGAACCGGGACCTCAGGGACTCGATCCGAATGGACGCGGCGTTCGTGAACGCCGGAGCGGACGAGGACGCGCCGGACCAGGGGGCCGACCCGTCGCCGCCGCCCGCAACCGCCATCGCGAAACCGTCGAAGTCCATCGCGTACAGGTACATGGACAGCGGGTTGTCGTAGTACGCCATGCGCTGGTAGTCGGGAATCGTGTCGTCGCCATCGAGGCCGAGTTGGATGCCCGAACCGTAGAAATTGCCGTCCTTGGCCAGCTGTTCGTCGAAGCTCCACGTGTCCCCATCGAAGTCGTCCAGCGTCGTCATGCGCAGGTACGTGCGGCCGGGCGCCTGATAGGTGAGCACGACGGACTGCGAGCCGGAGGACAGCGACCGCTTGAGATCGACCATCGGATTGATGGTGTTGGCCGAGAGCAACCCGGCCGAATCGCCGATCGACAGCGGCACCGCATAGGCGAAGTCGACCGCCGGGGGCGTCAGGGCCAGTACCAGCGCCGAACTCACGATGCCGGCGACGAGCGGCAGCGGCGCCAAGGCACGCTGCGGGCGCACCGACCACAGGGAGATCAGGAACGCCACGACCGTCGCACCGATGCGCCACCAGTCGCTCTGATGCCCGACCAAAGCGTAGTCGGCGGCCAGCAGCACGGCCGGCAGCAGCGCGAACGCCGGCGCGGTGCGGCGTGCGGCCAGCAGCACGCGGATGACGGCGACGACGGCCGCCACGGCGATCACCAGCACCAAATCGCCGTAAGCGTCGACGCTGACCGGCGGCAGCTGCCGGTTGAGCCCCTGGAATCCGTCGGCGACCAGGGCCGACAGCAGGTGGCGCGGCGAGTCGACCAGCGGCTGCAGGGGCTGCGCAAACTGCCCCTCCCCGATCGTCCGCGAGCCGATGTCGGCGGGATCGGGCATCGCGGACAGCCAGATACCGCAGATGTCGTGCGCGCGGATCACGACGATCACCGCCGCCGCCAGCAGATCGGCGAGGATCACGGCGCAGGTGCGCAACGCATATCCCATTCCGCCCGACGCCGGGATATTGGATTCGATCGCCACGATGGCGAGCGCCGCGCCGGCGAACCACGGCCAGTACCCGGTGCCGGCGACCAGACCGGTCAGCGCGGCCAAGGAGATCGCGAAGAAGGTCAGGAGCGCCGCGGCGGTGAGGATGCGCCCCATCGCATCGATCGCGCCGGGGCGCCACGGGGCGCGCCGAACGTCTCGGATATGCGGCGTGCCGGCCTTGCGGGACGTACCGGTCTTACGGGGAGTACTGTCCTTGCGGGGAGCGGCGGGCTCCGCATCGCCATGCGCAAGGGTCACGACCGCGGGAACGGGGTCGGCGAGACGCGCCGTTTCGACCGTCACGCCACGCGAAGACGCGGTATCCGGGCGCCCGTCCTCGGCATGCGGGGTCTGCGCCGTCTCGACGATCCGCAGCCGCCCCTGATCGACGGTCCTGCGCAGCGCCGCGGCGAACGGCCCCTGCGGCTGCGGCGTCATCAGCCGTATGGCCGTCACGCGGTGCTGCCGGGACGCCAGCTCGGCGATCCGCACCGCCAGCACGCGCATCCCTTCCGGCGAGTCGGAACGCGCCTTGCCGCCCTTGCCGCCCACGTCATCCACGCCGTTCGCGTCACCCGTTCTGTCTGGGCCTTCCGCACCGCGGGCATCGCCGGCCCCGCCGGATGGGACGGCGGCGGCCAGCAACCGCACCGCATGGTCGCGGTCCTCGGCGACGTGCATGCCGTCGGTGACGATCAGACGATGCTCGGCGCCGGACTGCGCCAGCCATGGCAGCACCCGCTCGGCTTCGGCGTCGACGTGCGCTTCGGTCACGCCCGGCGAATGCAGGTCGAGCGCGACGATGGCGGAGGTCCGCACGTCGCGCCCCGTCTCCCGGGTCATCAGATCGCCACGATGAGCGGTGGCCTTCCACGAGATCAGCTTCGGCGGATCGCCCGGCACGTAGGCGCGCACGCCCCCGGTGTCGTCGGCGTGGTCCTGCCCCTGCAGTCGGCGGTCGGCCATACGGCTGACCGGGTCGGCGGCGGCGCCCCCATGCGGCAGCACCGCGGTCTCCTCGCCCCTGCGGAGCACGCGGGAGGCGGCGAACAGGCCGAACGGATCACGCCATCGCACGAAGGACGAGACCCGGCGGTACAGCCCACGCCGCCCCGGCAGGTCGCCGACGTGGCGTTCCAGCATCGCCCCGCTCTGATCGAGGCGCTCGTACTGGTCGCGCACGATGACGCAGCGGGGAGACAGCACGCGCCGCAGCCGCCGCAACCACCGCGCCTTGGCTGGCGCGGCGTTCGCCTGCCGCCGCAGCAACGCCCATTGCGTCACGATCAGGACCAGGGACAGCCCCCAGATGATCGTCAGGGTCAACGCCGCGGCCATCAGCGCACGATCGTCGAGCAGCAGGCCCGCATACCAGAATCCGGCGCCGAACAGCGCCACCGCAAGACCGGCCGCGCTGGGGCGTATCACGCCGTGCCTGCGCCAGCACGCGGCGCGACGGGCACGACGGACGCGGGATGCGGGTCGAGGCTCCGCTCCCGTGGCGGTGACCGGCGTGGCATCGGATGGCATGGGAGTCACCTCACGCGCGCGGCGCGGCGACGCCGGCAACGATGCCGGCGACGATCTCGCGCGCCTGCGCCAACGAGGCCATTCCGTACCCGACGCCGCCGAGCACCAGTCGATGGGCCAGCACCGGCACCGCCATGCGCTGTACGTCGTCGGGCAGCACGAAATCCCGGCCTTGGGCGAACGCATGGGCCCGGGCCATGGCGGCCAGATGCAGGCTGCCGCGAGGGGAGGCTCCGTACCGTACCTGATCGTGCGTGCGCGTCGCCGCGGCAAGCGCCACGATGTAGTCGGCGACCGGCTGTGCCAGACGCACCCGCTCGACCGCGCGGCGGATCGCGCGCATGTCGTCCGGCGAGCAGACCTGTTCCAGCCCTTCCAAGGGGCGTGACGCATGTTCGGCGGTGAGCATGGCCGCTTCGGCACGCGCGTCGGGATAGCCGAAGCTCGTGCAGGTCATGAACCGGTCGAGTTGGGCCTCCGGCAGCGGATAGGTGCCTTCGAGTTCGATCGGATTCTGCGTGGCCACGACGAAATACGGGTCGGGCAACGCGTGGGTGGTGCCGTCGACGCTGATCTGCCACTCCCCCATGGCCTCGAGCATGGCGGATTGCGCCTTGGGATTGGCTCGATTCACCTCGTCGGCGATGACGATGTTGGCGAACAGCGGCCCGGGGTGGAAGGTGAATCCGCCCGTGGACTGCTCGTAGATGCTGACGCCGGTCAGGTCGGAGGGCAGCATGTCCGGCGTGAACTGGATGCGGCGGGAGGATCCGCCGATGGCGAGGCTCAGCGCCCGGGCCAGCGTGGTCTTGCCAACGCCCGGGACGTCCTCGAGCAGCAGATGGCCGCCCGCGGCGAAGGTGTCGACGGCCAGCTCGATGACCTCGCGGGAACAGGAGAGCACGCCGGCCAGCGCGTCGACCAGGCGGGCGACGGCCTCGGCCGAGGCGGCCGGCGCATCCGGGGCGATTGGCATATCCGACAGATCCGAAGTGGCCGCGCCGATCCCTGCATTGTCCGCCATCATGCCCCCCCAATCGTCACGCTGCCTTGTCAGTTTCAAGGATATCAGCCGACCCTCGGAGTCCCCCGGTTTCGCGCGACGATGAATGGAGGCTTGACATGCTCCCGCTGGCGGGATCTGGCCACGAATTAAAAAAATCCCGCTGGTCCGGTGACCAGCGGGATCATAGGCCCTCCATCCGCATCATGCGGGCGGAGCAGGCGAACGGTCTCAGCCCAGGATGGCGAGCACGTCGCGGGCGGCGACGATCAGGTAATCCTCGCCATCGTAGTGCACTTCGGTGCCGCCGTACTTGGAGTACAGCACCTTGTCGCCAACCTTGACATCCATCGGGATGCGCTCGCCCTTGTCGTCACGGCGGCCCGGGCCAACGGCCAGAACCTCGCCCTGCTGCGGCTTCTCCTTGGCGTTGTCCGGAATGAACAGACCGGAAGCGGTCTGGGTCTCGGCCTCGGCCTGCTTGACGATGATCTTGTCTTCCAACGGTGTGAGCTTAATCGACACTGTAGGTCACCTCGTATCTTAGAAATCCAATGTTCCCGCGCCGGGCTTCCGCTTGAAAGAGGCTGACGATCACTTTGCCGCATCGTCCCTTTGCGCTAGGACTCATCGTAGCGCGATTATTAGCACTCTGCCAACTCGAGTGCTAACGCTGAGAGTGAAACCCCTGCGAATTCAGGAGAAAACGCACGCGACGCCCTCGGTTCACGAAGAACGACGGGCCAGAATGGCCTCGAGGCCGTTGCCCAGCGACTCGTCCGTCGCCGCGGGCGCCTCGACGTCGCGCTCCACCTCCGCCGCATGGAAGGCGGCAGTGTCGTTCATCCGGGGCGATTCATCGGCCGTGGCCGGGCTCTCGACCGGCACCGCCTTGGCCACCTGGCGCATGGACTTGATCTCCAGGCTCTCCGGGGCCTCGGGGGCCACGTCGACGCCATTGCGGGGCGCGCCGAGCGAGAAGGAGATCAGATCCTGCGAGGAGGCCATGTCAACGGCATCCATCGCGCGCGACGGCTTGACATGAGCCAGTTCGCTGGTCTCGTCGGGAGCCTGCGCTGCGGCTGAAGGCTGATCCTGCGCAGCGGCGGGCGCGGCCGGATCGCTCTTGACCACGACGGCACCGTCCGCGGCGCCATGCGGCTCATTCGCGGTATCGGGTGCAGTCGCATCCGCCACGTTCGACTGTTCCTCTGCGCTGTGATCGGCGGCCACGGCGACCTCCGGCTGCTGCACGGCAACGGCCTCATCCTTGCGCCGGTCACGCTCGGCCAGCGCCTGAACCTGCTCCTCGCGCGCCTGGCGCAGCACACGGCGGATCTCACGCTGCTCCATCACATCGGTGGCGGGATCGTCGGGCTTGGCCGCCGCATCCGCGCGCGAATCGACGCGGGGAGCCTGCGGCGCCGCGGCGCCGACCTCATGAGGAGGCTCCGCAGCGGCGGAGACGCCGGCCGCACCAGACGTGGCCGCGGCCTTTTTGGCGCCCGAGCGCCTGCCGTTGGCCGCCGCGACCTTGCGTTCCCATTCGCGGGCCTGCGACGCGGCCCGCGCGCCGAGCGCCAGCACCACGGCCAGCAGGGCGGCCGGGATCAACGCGAACAGCGGGCTGAATTTCAAGGGGAAGGAGATGCCAAGTACCAGTACGGTGATCGCCAACAGCGTAATAACGATGATCCGGCGGCGGCGGATGGCGGCACGGCGCAGCTGACGCACACGGGCGATGTGCTCTGACGAATACTTCGCGCCCCGCGTGTGGTCTGACTGCATAATAATCCCTTTCGCCGGTGGCGTGCGTTCGTCGGAGAATCGCGTGCCGCTGTCCTTGTCGACCAGATGCAGCGACGACGAATACCGGTCCTCGCGATGTTCCGCCACTTTCCTCATGCCCTTCACTGTCCGCGTAGGCAGCCAGCCGGCCATGATGATCACCACAATCACCAGCACCACGACAGTGCTTAGCGATTCGTAACCCATGCTCATAAGAATAGGAGAACGCCCGCACAAATCGAAAGATTGTGTCCGGGCGTGTCGGGCGCCGCGTCGCCGTCCGCCCGCCGCATGGCGCCGCCCGCCGCGGACTCAGCCCTCGTGCGGCGCTTGGCCGGCCGCCGCCAGCTCCCGCCAGACGCGCGCCGCGAAGCCCCCGCCCATGTCCTCGGCGAGCAGGCTGTATGTCTCATGGTCCCGCCACCGGCCGTTTATGTACATGTATCGCGGGCGCACGCCCTCGGCGTGGGCGTGCAGCTTCTCCACGACACGCCGCGAACGGTGGTTCTCCGGCAGGATCGCGATCTCCAGCCGATGCAGCTGCGGGCCGGCAGGGTCGGCGAACGCCCAATCGGCGAGCAGCGCCACGGCGAGCGGCGCGAATCCGCGACCGGCATACCGATGGCTCACCCAATACCCGACGACCCCGGTGCGCATCGAACCGTAGCAGACGGCCCCCAGCGACACCTGCCCGACGATCCTCGACTGATGGACGATGGCGAACAGCGCTCCGGTGCCGTCCTGTTCGCTGCGGCGCTGCCGCTGGATCCACGCGTTGAACGTCAGCGGCGATCCATGCATCGGGTCGCCGGAATCCCACGGGGCGAGCCAGTCCGCATTGTCCCAGCGGACCTCGTTCCATTCCGGCTCGTCATCGATGGTCAGCGGGCGCAGCCGGACCGGCAACCCCGCCTCGCCCGCCACCGGCAGCACAGCCGGCATGCGTATGGCCTGCGCGTCATTGAAGTGAAACGCCTCGCGCAGCGATTGGAAAACAGACACGTCCCCATTGTGCCACGCCCCGGACGGCGTTCGTGGTACAACGGCCGTATGGACACGAATGGCATGCCGCCCGGAGCGGTCGGCGGATCGCCGGATCCCGGTTCCGCCGGCGGCAAGACGGCGCTGCGCCGGAACGCGCTCGCCAAGCGCCGCACGGTGCCGGCCGAGGACCTGCACATCGCCGGCGAGCGCCTGGCCCGCGTCGCCGCACCCCTGATCAGCGCGCTGGCACCGAGGTCGACCGTGGCGGCCTATGTGTCGATGGGCACCGAAATCCCGACCCGGCCGCTGCTGCGGCTGCTGCTCGATAAGGGGTTCCGCGTGATCGTGCCACGGCTCGGGCGCGGGCTGGACGTCGGCTGGAGCATGCTCGGCGCGATGGACGACCTGCATGACGTGCTGGCCGACGGCACGCGGGAGCGGCCGGCCGCAGGCAGCTCCGACGCGGGCGATGCCAATCCGAAGCGCGTCTCGTGGCGCCCGCAGGAGCCGGGCGGCGCCGTGCTCGGTCTGACGGCGCTGCAGGGCGCCTCGCTGATCATCGCGCCGACGCTGATGGTCGACCGTTCGGGAACCCGTCTGGGGCGCGGCGGCGGATGGTACGACCGCGCGCTCGGGCGGCGCTCCCCTCATGCGCTTACCGTCGCCGTCTGCTGGCCTTGGGAGGTGGCCGAGGACCCGCTTCCACGCGAAGCGCACGACATCCCCGTGGACGCCGTGCTCACGCCGGAATTCCGATTTCGCTGTGGCCGAGACGATGGGGCGGTCCTGTCGCGGCAACGATTAGGATTATGAACAGTTGACGCGAGACCCGAGTCTGTGGAGGAAGAGACTTGCCTACTTACCATTACCGCTGCAAGAACTGCAACTACGATTTCACCGAGCAGCAGTCGTTTAGCGACGATCCGATCACCATCTGCCCCAAGTGCGGCGAGGAGCAGGTGCGCAAGGTGTATTCCGCCGTCCCGATCGAGTTCAAGGGAAGCGGCTTCTACCGCACCGACGGCGCATCCAAGTCCAAGTGACGGCGGGCGCCGGACCGGACGGAGGGCGACGGCTGTGGCGCATGCGTCCCATGCGGATCATGCGTTGTGGATAACTCACCCTTTCGACCACATACGCCGGTTCGGCTTGCGCCTCGGATAACGAATCCGTCATCATGCTGGCATGATGACGGATTCTTTGTTTGGGGCGAAGCCCGGGGCGCGCGGTTCGGGGCGCGCACGCGGCGGCCTGCGGCGGCGCCGGGTCATGCGCACGGCCCGGCGGCTGGCGGCCGCCTGCTGCGCCGGGCTGTCCGTCTTCGCGGCGCTGGCCTGCGTTGTCGGCACCGTGGCGATGCGGCCCGTGGTGGTCGCCTCGCACGACATTGCGCGCGGAGGCGCATTGGACCGCGATGCGCTGCGGGTGGTCGAGGTTCCGTCCAGCGCCGTGCTCGACGGCGCGATCGCGTCCCTGGACGAGTTGGATGAGCCGTTGGGCGGCAACGTGGCGCAGATCGACATCACAGCCGGGCAGCCGCTTTTCGCGCCCATGGTCGCGGCGACCCCGGTGGTGCCGACGGGCTTCACCGTGGTCGAGGTCCGTCTGGCCAGCCTGGCCGGCGCGCTGCGGCCGGGTGAGGAAATCGCCTTGGCCTCGGCGGCCGGATGCGCCGGTTCCGCGCCGGACGGCATGGAACCGGCGGACGATACGGCGGCGCCGGGCCAGGCGATCGGGTCATGCACGCTGGTTTCCCGGGCCGTGGTCATGGCCCTGCCGGCGCGCGAAGGGACGTACGGAGGTTTCAGCGGCTCCGGCGCCGCTCCCAGCGGTTCAAGCGGTTCAGGCAGCGACGCCTATGCTGCGGACGCCTTGGTGTCGCTGGCCATGGCGCCCGCCGACGCGCTGCGCGTCATGGCCTCGCAGGAGGCCGGCGCCCTGCTCGCCGTGACGGGACCATCGCCATAACGCGGCATCATGGCATCACTATGCCGTACCGTACCGCGCCGCGTCACGCCGCCGTGCAGCATCGCGGTCGCGGCGGCCGGTCAGCCGCGCTCGTTGAATACGGCCCAGTGCGGGGGAAGCTCGCTGAGGATGCGCTGGTCGTCATCCGCCTCGCGCTGGCGCTCGGTGACCATGTCACCGGGCTCCAGCTTGACGCCATCGGCGTCGAACCGCTCCGTGCCGTGGAAGACGACGCGGCGATGCTTGCGCGGCGTGCGGCGCGAGGCGCTGTACGCCGGCGCGTTCTCGGACATGTCCGAACCGCCCTCCTGCACGGTATCCCCGCTCATCGCTTCTCCCGATAGATGTCGCTGATTCTCGCCACGATATGGTCGATCTCCTTGTCGGGGTTGACGAACGCGGCCACGCTCCACACGTTCATCACCGACCAGCCCAGCGAAATCAGATCCTGCATGATGATCCGGTGGCGTTCGCGCGTGGACTGGGTGCTCATGAACTGCACGTCGTCGGTGAGCACGGCAAGCGCGAAGGGCTTGTCCTTGAGCCCGACGACCAACGGAATGCGCATTCCCCGATCGAACCCGTAGTTGACGGCCGCGTTGAGCCCGCGGGCGCGCAGGCGCTCGGCCAGATCGTCGAACAGCACGTTCCCGGCCACGGCCGGCACGGGCTGCAGCGGCTCGCCGTCGTCAAGATGCTCGGCCCACCGCAGCATGGTCTTGAGCAGCTGCGGCCCGGTCTGGTGGATGCGCTCGTCGTCCATCTCGTCCGCGCGGAACGCGGCGGTGATGTCGACGTCGCGGTCGGCCAATGCCAGCGCGTCGAGCAGCAGACGCTGCCCGTTCTCGTTCTCCAGAGGCCCGAACTGCTGCAGCAGGCGACCGTGCGTGGTCTTCGCATAGCTGACCGCGAGGATCACGTCGGTGGCCTGCGCACCGGCGACCTCGACGATGCTGACGATGCGCACATGGCGCAGGAACTGGCCCATCGACTTGTCGCGGGCGGCCAGCGCCTTGAGTTCGGCGCCGAGCCGGACACGGAAGGTCTCGGTCAGGCTGACCACGGTGAGAGTGTATCCGGCCGGCACGATCGCGAATCCGGCGGCGCGCTGCGCGATCAGGCGCACGACCTCCTCGATCTCCTGCTGGCTGGACTCGACCAGGCCGGTCGTCATCACCGGCACGCCGGCGGCTTCGACATAGTGGTACCGGAGTTTGCCCTGGGCGCGCGCCACATCATGCCGCACATCGCCGTACCCGTGCGTCTCGAGGAATGCGGTGAGCTTGGGCGCCCGGCGCGACGGGCGGGAGGCCACGGTGACGCTGGGCAGCATGCCGATCAGCTTGGACAGCGCCGGCGAAGTGACGGTCCGGCGATGGGCCAGCACCACCACGTTGCGGGCGCGGCTGACGATCGTCAGCAGCTCGATCGACGGCATGTGCGCGCCGGCGTCGATGATCGCCACATCGGCGATCGGCTCGGGCGCGGTCAGCGCCGCCAGCGTGGCCGGCGTGGCGATCAGGATCGGCTTGGCCACGGAGAGGATATGCGGGTAATCCCGGCGGATCCTGCTGAACGGCGTGTGCGCGGCCCCAGCGAGCACGGTGTGCATCTGGTTGGCTTCCTGCGTGCGCGAGAACAGCAGATCGCTCAGGCGGCGCATCGATTCCTGCGCCACCATCGGCCCGATCGACCGCACATGCTCCACGTCGACCTGCGCGAACCGGTCCGCGGCGGTCTGCATGACCGACCCGTCCTGGTTCGAGATGATCGCCGACGAGCGCACGATGTCCTCGAACACGGTGGTCCACCATGCGAGCTGCAGTTCGGCGGACAGCGCCTCGTTCGGCACGCGGCGGTTGTGCAGGTCGTCGACGAGCCCGTCAAGGCCGACCATGTGGAACTCCCGCTCGAGGCAGTAGCGCTCGGGCAGGGTGTCGAGCGCGCGGCGGTCGTCGAACAGCGCCTTGAGCCGTTCCTCGACGTCGTTGAACTCCACGGTCTCCAGGTTGCCGCCGGCCGGGGTGGTGGCCAGCACCGCGTCGAGCGCGGTCATGCCCTCCGACAGCGCGTCCTGCGTCTCGATGATGTCGTCAAGCCTGCTGGGCAGCACCGGCCACCCGCCGTGCGGCACGAATATGCGCCACTGGTCGGCCTGCTTGGCCACAACCTTGAGCGCCTCGTGCAGGCTCTCGACCTGCGCACCGACGCGCAGCAGGCTCTTGGCCTCCTTGATGTGGCGGCGGCGCTCCCAGAATCCCATCGACGTGCCTTCGGCCTTGCGCGCGGCCTTCGGCTTGGTGGCCTCGATCATCGAGGCGATGTCGCGCTCGAAGATCTCCGGCTGGAACACGTCGAGCACGCGGCGCAGGTTCTTGAGCACCGTGACCTGGCGGCCCCATTCGCGGGCGGTTGCCGGCACGGGGAATCCGCAGGTCTGCACGGTGGAGGTCACCTGGTCGCGGGTGGCCGGCAGCAGCTTGCGCAGCAGGTCGACGACATGCTGGTAGGCGTTCACCGCCTCCTCCTCGCTGTTCAGCGAGGCCTTGAACCACACGGTGTCTTCGGGGCCGATGGTGAATTCGCCGAGCTCGCCGGCACGGCGCAGCTTGCCCGCCCACTCGTCGAGATGGCCGTTCAGGGAACGCGCAGCCTCGAGGCTCAGGCGCACCCTGGTGGCCGGATGGGTCGGCATCGCGGCGATACTGGCCAGGTTCTGGATCGTCTGGTAGGCCGACACGCCCCACTGCTCGCTCGATCCGTGAAGATCGCCGAGATACCGTGTCAGGCGCGAGCGCACGCCGACCAGCTCGTCGGCAAGCTGGTCGAACCGTGAGGTGGCGACGCCCGGCTGGAAGCTGACGGCGGCGATCAGCTGGCGGTCGATGCTGGCGTTGGTCTTCTCGTCGGCGATGTCCAGCATCTGGCCGCGCATCTCATTGCTGCTGACGGTTTGGATGAAGCGCCGCTTCTGCTCGGCCACGCACGGCACGTACAGCACGGTGTGGCCGTTCATCACGCAACGCGAGGCGATGGCCGCGGCCTGTTCCGCGGTGCCCTTGCCGACCTCGCCGTCGACGAACAGGCTGTGGCCGGCCGCCGCCATGTTCGCGGCGTAGCGCACGGTGTTGTCGACGTCGCCGATCTCGTATTCGGAATGCGGGTCGGCGTCGAACGGGCTGTACTCCGGCATGCTCCCGCCGCCCAGAGCCTCGATCGACGCCTGGTCGCCGGCGAGCGCGTCCAGCAGCTGGTTGCCGCCGTTCCCCTCGGACAGCTTGTCGATGATGCGCTGGCTCTCGGCGAGCATCAGCGAGGACGGGTCCACGAAGCAGCCGAGGACGATCTGGCGTTCGATGGCGAAATCGGGGAACACGCGCTCGACCTGCTCGCTGATCGCGCCGAACACGGCGGTCGTGTCGGGAATGCCGCTTTCGTAGTTGTCCCCGTCGAACAGCTCGTCCGCGTCGAGGACGATGCCCTGCTCGCGCACGGCCGCGACGAAGGCGCTGTTGAGCTCGACATGGCCGGTGAACCGGATCACGGTCTTCTCGTCGATCGCGCCGCCGGAATCCGCCACGTCCACCGGGTAGAGCAGCACGGGCATCTGGTTGCCCGTCCAGCTGGCCACGCCGACCACAAGCGACAGCTCGGCCACGCCGCTCAGCCGCATTTTCGCGCTCTTATCGTCGAGCACGCGTTCCAGCCGGCGGCACGCGGCGCGCAGCATGCCGTTGTCGCGGAACAGCGCGTCCAGCGGCGCATGGCCGCCGGCGAACAGCTGCGCGATGCCGGAGGGATGGGCGTGCGTCATATCCAGCCGGGCGCCCAGCTGATTGATGTCCTCCAATGCGGACGGCGCCAACGACGACCGGTACTGCTCGCGCCAAGTGCGGATATCCGCGAGCGACCCGCGCGTGGTGTTATCGTTCATCTTCGCCACTCACTTCCTTACTACCTTGCGGTAGTTCTGATACCCCGGATTGTTCGCCAGCGCGGCGTCGATGTCACGGTCCCCACGCGCCGCCAGCCAGCCGTACAGGTCGTCGTACAGCGCGGGATTCAGCGCGAGGAACGGCAACAGTTCAGGATAATTGGCCATCTCGTACTGCAGGAAGAGGTCGTCGGTGCGCTTCGCCTCGTCCGAGGTGAAGCCGTTGACCTCCACGGTCGGCTCGGGCTGCTTGAACTCGCCCTTGGACACGCGGTCGAACACGGACCCCGGCTCGAATACCGGGCTGTAGGCGCCGGACTCCGCATCGCCGGCGGTACCGGCGGCGTCCGGGGCGCCGAACCTGACAGCCTCGTCGTCCTTGGGATCGGCGGTCGTCGCGGACGCGCCAGCATCGGCGACGACCTGCGCCAACGGCGTGAATACCGGGGTGTTCTGCTGCTGGTCGGTCTGGTCGGGCTGGTCGGTCCGACCCGTCGGTTGGCTCTGATCCGTCTGGCTCTGGTCCGTTTGTTCCCGGCTCTGGCCGTCATCCGGCGCCGCGGCATCGGCCGGTGCGGCGGCATCGTCGGCCGGCGCGCTCCCGGGTGCGGCGGAGGTCTCGGGCGCTGCGCTCTCGGAGGTCGTCTCCTCCACCGGGGCCTGCGAAGAGGACTGGGCGGCGGGCGAGGACGCGGGCTGCTCTTCCGACGAGGCCGGCGCGTCCGTCTGTTCGGCGGTTCCCGCGGCCGGCGTCTGAACGGCTGCTGATTGGCCGGCGGCCCCTTGGTCGGCGGGCTCCTGGCCGGAAGGCTCCTGATCGGCGAGTGCGTCGGCGAACAGGTCGCGCGGCTGCGCCGTCTTGGGCTGCATGACATTGATCGGCATCGAATCGGGGAACGGATCGTCGCCGGCCGAGTCGCCCGGCACGTCACCGGCCGACATGCCGCGAAGCGGCGGGAAGCTGCGCGATTCCGCGGCCTTGAGTTCGCTGGCCCGCCGCGCCACGCTGCCGGCGTTGAACATGCTCGTCGGCTCCCCCGCGCGCAGGTTGAGGATGTCGTCCACGGACAGGTCCATCGCATCGGGTTCGGGCTTGCTGTCCGACAGCGCGTAGTCGAACAGGTCGGCCACCGGCTGGAACCGTTCCTCGGCCGGTTCGTCGACGCGGACGAAATCGATCGGCACATCGCCGAACTGCATGCGTATCGCCGAGGACGGCAACGGGAAATCCGTGTCCTCGGGCAGGCGGATCAGGCTGCCGTCGGAGCGCACGACATACGTGCCGTTGGTGGAATGCAGGTCCCGGATCTTGGCCGAGCCGTTGGCCGCGACGGTGAACAGCGCGTGGCGCTTGGACATGGAGCGCGTCTCGTCACTCACCTCGAAGCGGGGCACGCCGTTGTCGACGAGCGGCCGAATCGGCCTGCGCCCGATCTCCAGCTGCTCGGACGGCAGGACACTGACCTGCTCGCAACCTTCGACCTTCACCAACCACCGCTGCGACATTCGCTGATCCTCACTCACCGTGCACCCTTCCTTTCACCACAACTCGCGTGCAGGACACACTACGTGCCATTGTGTCACGATTTTCCGAGAATACGCACGATATCGGAACAGGACTTGACAACTTCCGCCCATAATCATCGCGCAATCCCCCTACTCGAGGATAACCCAGTATAACGGAAAACCCCGCCACCGCGACAAAATCGACGGCAACGGGGTTCACGCGAGTGCATGAGGCGGCCTTGGGGCCGCGGTCATTACTTGAGCTCGACGGTGGCGCCAGCCTCTTCCAGCTGAGCCTTGGCCTTGTCGGCATCTTCCTTCTTGGCCTTCTCGAGGATGGCCTTCGGAGCGCCGTCAACCATGGCCTTGGCCTCGGCCAGACCAGCGTTGGTGATGGCCTTGACGGCCTTGATGACCTGGATCTTCTTGTCGCCGACGGCGGTCAGGACGACATCGAACTCGGTCTTCTCTTCCTCTTCGGCAGCGGCGGCGGCCGGAGCGGCGGCGACGGCGGCAACCGGAGCGGCGGCCTCGACGTCGAACTTCTCCTCGAAGGCCTTGACGAACTCGGAGAGCTCGACGAGGGTCATTTCACCGAAAGCTTCCAGCAGCTCATCGTTGGTGTACTTAGCCATTGTGGCTTCCTTTCATTCTGGCGGCTACCGGCTTGTGCCGAACTGCCGTCTCAATGTTTTTGTTGTTTTTCCGAGTGGGTTCATGCGGCGAGCCGCATGAGGATCAAGCTGCCTGTTCCTGCTTCTCGCGCAGGGCGTCGATCGTACGCACGGCCTTGGTGGGCAGAGCGGTGAACAGGTACGCGGCCTTGGCCGTCGTAGCCTTGACATCGCCGGCGAACTTGGCGAGCAGCTGCGGGCGAGACATCATGTCCGCCAGCTTGGCGGCAGACTCGCCATCGTAGACGGTGCCGTCGGCATAACCGCCCGAGATAACGAGAGCCTTGTTGGTCTTGGCAAAGTCACGCAGCGTCTTCGCAGCCTCAATGAAGTCGCCCTTCACGAAGGTGATGGCGGTCGGGCCCTTGAGCAGGTCGTCAAGACCCTCAATGCCCGCTTCCTTGGCGGCGATGCGCGCCAGCGTGTTCTTAGCCACAGTGTAGGAAGTATCGCGGCCTAGCTTTTCGCGCAGTTCGGAAACCTGCGGAACGGTAAGCCCGCGGTACTCGGTCAGGTAGACGGCATCAGCGTTACGGAACTGCTCCGTAAGCGCGGCGACCACCACTTCCTTTTCGGGCCTCTTCATGGCGTTCCTTCCTAGATCGGCCGTTGATCCATCCGTCCGGAACGCTTTGGTCAGTATCCGCAGGGCAATAAAAAAGCCCTGCGCACAGGCAGAGCAACATTCGCCGCTTTCGCGGGCCACCCCGTGAAGGGCAACTATCTCTCAACCTGCGCTGGCTTGGCGAACCAAACTTCGTGGAGCATACGCCCCCAACCAACGGTCTGTGGTTTACAAGAATGATAATATACGCGCCGACCACGACAGAGCGCAATCCAGGCGTGTCGAAGGCGTGCCGGCGGCGTGCCGTTGGCGTGAGGTGGCGCGTGGCGCCGGAGGGTTGGTCGAATGCTTGGCGCCGCAGCTTTTCGACCACCCCCAGTCCCGCCAGCGGGGGCAGGAACCCCGCATCCGGAAGAAGCGCGGCGGTCCGCCCCGGCGCGGCACCGACGCAAAAAGGGCGGAACCCGTGCCATCACGGATTCCGCCCTTATCTGCCATATCGAAAGGCATGCGCGTCACAGTGCGCGCGCCGGCCGCGGCCATAGGCCGCCGCAGCCACAAGGCCGCGAACTACTTCGTGTAGTCCTTGTCCTTGCTCTCCTTGATCAGGAACAGCGCCACGAGCGCCAGCGCGGACATCACGCCGAGGTACCAGCCAAGCGACATGATGCCGTACTTGCCGACCAGCCAAGTGGCGATCGTCGGGGCGAACGCGCCGCCGAAGATCGCGGCGAGGTTGTAGCTCAGGCCGGCGCCGGAGTAACGCACGCTGGTCGGGAACAGCTCGGGCAGGTAGGCGCCGGAGGGGCCGAACAGACCGCCCATCAGCAGGAAGCCGATGCACAGGAACACCATGATCATGGCCACGTTGTGCTGTAGCAGCGCCGGGCATACCAGGCTGAACACGAGCGTCGCGGCGGTGGTGGCGAGCAGCACCTTCTTGCGGCCGGACTTGTCGGCCCACAGGCAGCCGACGATGATGAACGCGGCGAAGAACACCACGGAAACCATCTGCATGCCAAGGTACTCGGGCTCCTTGAAGCCAAGGCCGGTCACGCCGTAGCTCAGCGACCAAGTGCCCAGCGTGTAGAACAGCGTGTAGGTGATGCCCATGGCCACCGTACCGAGCACGACTTCCTTCCAGTAGGGCAGCAGATCGCGCAGCGGGTGCTTGGAGGTGCGCTTCTCCTCGGCGGCCTTCTTGAAGATCGGGGTCTCGCTCATGCGCTCACGCACGTACAGGCCGACGATCACCAGCACCGCGGAAAGCAGGAACGGGATGCGCCATCCGAAGGAGAGCATCTGGTCATGGGTGAGCGAGGTGGTGAGCAGCAGGTTGATGCCGTACGCGCAGAAGAAGCCGATCGGGGCGCCGAGGTTCGGGAACGAACCGTACAGCGCGCGCTTGTTGGCGGGCGCGTTCTCGGTGGCGACCAGCGCGGCGCCGGACCATTCGCCGGCGAGGCCGACGCCCTGGCAGGCGCGGCAGACGCACAGGATCACGACGGCCCAGGCGCCGATCTGCTCATAGCCGGGCAGCAGGCCGACGACAAAGGTGGAGATGCCCATGGTCAGCAGGGCGATCACAAGTGTCTTCTTGCGGCCCATCTTGTCGCCGAAGTGGCCGAACAGCAGGGAGCCGAACGGACGGGCCAGGAAGGAGACGGCGAAGGTGACGAACGACATCAGCGTGGCCAGCGCCGGGTTGGACTTGGCGACGGAGGTGAAGAAGATCGTGCCGAAATAGCTGGCGGCGGCGATGGAATAGCAATAGTTGTCGTAGAACTCAATGGCCGTGCCGACCATGGATGCGGCGATGATCTCGGGCACGGAATCTTTTTTAACGGTTACTTGTGTATCAGTAGACGCGACTGCACTTGCCGACATGGCGTCTTCCCCTTATTCTCGAACACTTCTCAAGGAAATCTCAAACTGCCGTTGCAATGGGTTGTCCTCAAACGGCGAAAACACACGGGGCGCGCCACGCGCTCGCTTCTGGCTGCGGTGACGCACACCGCTGTGCCAATCACCGATAGTGCCCCAGCGCCGTCCGGAATAAAAGAGAGCGCTCACATAGTGAACACCGAACGCTTGGGGAACGTCGGGGGGCACCACGGTTCCGCCAATACAAAAAGCTCCCCCGTTGCCGAGGGAGCTTAGAGCGGTACCCGAGCGTTACGCGAGGAACGCCATCAGGATGAAGTCGAGGACGAACAGACCGGCCACGCCCCAGATCACCGGGTGCACTTTGCTCGCCTTCTTCTTGCAGGCCATCACCACGCAGTACATGATGAAGCCGCCGGCGATGCCGTACGAGATCGAGTAGGAGAACGCCATGAACACGGCGGCGAAGAACGCCGGAATGGCCTCCTCGATGTCGCTCCACTCGATTTCCTTCAGCGACGAGGCCATCATGCAGCCGACGATCACCAGCACGCCGGCGGTCGCGGCGGACGGCACGGCGGAGACGATCGGCGAGAGGAACGCGGACAGCGCGAAGCAGATCGCGACGACCACGGAGGTCAGGCCGGTGCGGCCGCCCGCGCCGATGCCGGCGGCGGACTCGACGTACGTGGTGGTGTTCGAGGTGCCGCAGATCGCGCCGATCGACGTGGCGACGGAATCGGCGAACAGGGCGCGGTCCATCTTGGAGGAGAAGCCGTGGCCGTCCTCGAGCGCCTTCTCGTCGGCCTCGGAGAAGATGCCGGTGCGGCGGCCGGTGCCGATGAAGGTGCCGATCGTGTCGAAGGTGTCGGACATGGAGAACGCGAAGATCGTCACCAGCACGAGCGGCAGGCGGGACGGGTCGGAGAACAGCGCCGGGAAGCCGTCGCCGGAGAAGATCGCGCCGAAGGTCGTCGGCAGCTGGGCGAAGGTGTCGGAGATCGACACGGAATCGGACATCGAGGTGACGCCGAACGGGATGCCGATCACGGTGGTGGCCGCGATCGAGATCAGCAGGCCGGCCTTGACCTTGAGCACGGTGAGCACGATCGCCAGCAGCAGGCCGATCAGGAACACCCACAGCACGGGCTTGTTGAGCGTGGCCAGGCCCGGGGTCGCGGCCGTGGCCAGACCCTTGCCGGCGGCCTTGGGGTCGCCGGGAGTGAAGGTGATCAGGCCGACGTTGAGCATGCCGACGTAGGCGACGAACAGGCCGATGCCGCCGCCGATCGCGTGCTGGAGCATCGGCGGGATGGCCTGGATGATCATCTTGCGCACGCGGGTGACGGTGATGAGGATGTTGATCAGGCCGCACAGGAACACCATGCACAGCGTTTCCTGCCAGCTGAAGCCCAGGCCGAAGCACACGGTGTAGGTGAAGAACGCGTTCAGGCCCATGCCGGCGGCCTGCGCGTACGGCACGTTGGCGAACAGGCCCATGATCAGGGTGCCGATGATCGCGGCGATGATGGTGGCGAGGAACACGCCGCCCCACGGCATGCCCGTCTGGCTCAGGATCTGCGGATTGACGACGATGATGTAGCTCATCGCGAAGAACGTGGTCAGACCGGCGGTGATCTCCGTCGACACGGTCGTGCCGTTCTCCTTGAGATGGAAGAACTTCTCCATAGACTTCTCTTCTTCTTCCTTGTTTCTTGGGTTGTGCGGGGCGCTGGCCCCGGCGAGAATTGCGACTCGCCCGAAGTGATGCACGGAATACCTTCGAACGAGGTTCACCATATCATCACATGGAGTCAGGCAGGTTACGCCAAGAGCATGGCCCCTACAACGCGGAAAACCCCGCACAAGGCGGGGTTTACGCGCACGGCTGTGAGTTGTCTGTCGAACCGATCGAGTCCTGCAACAGCGGACTTGCCTCCGGCAAGACTCAACCTGTCCTCGATCGGCTACCGCCTCACTCGGACTGATCCTACGGACAATCCACTGGATTGTCCGCTTAACGGATCAGCCAAAGCGGCCGGAGACGTAGCGCTCGGCTTCTTCGTTCTGCGGGTTATTGAACATCGTGGTGGTGTCGGTGAAGTACTCGAGGTGACCGGGCTGGCCGACGGCCTTGAGGTTGAAGAAGGCGGTGAAGTCGGCGATACGGGCGGCCTGCTGCATGTTGTGCGTCACGATCACGATCGTGTAGTCGCCCTTGAGCTCCTGGATCAGGTCCTCGACGGCGAGCGTCGAGATCGGGTCGAGCGCGGAGCACGGTTCGTCCATGAGCAGCACCTGCGGGTGCACGGCCACGGCGCGCGCGATGCACAGACGCTGCTGCTGGCCGCCGGACAGGCCGATGCCCGGGTTGTCGAGACGGTCCTTGACCTCGTTCCACAGGTTCGCGCCGCGCAGCGCCCACTCGACCAGATCGTCGGCGTCGGACTTGGCGAGCTTGCGGTTGTTGAGCCGCACGCCGGCAAGCACGTTCTCGCGGATCGACATCGTGGGGAACGGGTTCGGGCGCTGGAACACCATGCCGACGTCGCGGCGCACGGACACCGGGTCCACGTCCTTGTCGTACAGGTTCTTGCCCTCGAGCAGCACCTCGCCCTTGACGTGGGCGCCGGGGATGATCTCGTGCATGCGGTCGAGCGTGCGCAGCACGGTCGACTTGCCGCAGCCGGACGGGCCGATGAACGCGGTGACCTTGTTGGGTTCGATATTGAGGTTCACATCCTCCACGGCCAGGAAGTCGCCGTAGTAGATGTTCAGATGGTTGACATCAATGCGCTGTCCCATGTGATTTCCTTATGTTTTCCTTGGGTCCTAGTAGTGGATGGTTAGCGTTCCGACTTCACGGCGAAGACCTTCGCCACGAGGCGTCCGATGAGGTTCAGGATGAGCACGATCAGGATCAGCACGAGGGCCGCGGCCCACGAGCGTTCCATCGGGATCGTGGTCACGCAGCTCGCGTCGGCGTTGGCCGGGCAGGTCGCGTTGAGCTTGGAGTACTCCTGATACACATACACCGGCAGCGTGGTCATGCGCCCCGAGAACAGGTTGACGTTCGTCGAGTTGATGTAGCCGGCCGTCATGAGCAGCGGCGCGGTCTCGCCGATCACTCGCGCGATGGCGAGGATCGCGCCGGAGACGATGCCCGGCAGCGCGGTGCGCAGCACGATCTTGGTGATGGTGCGCTGCTTGGTGACGCCGAGCGCGTAGGAGGCCTCGCGCAGGTCGCCGGGAACGATCTTGAGCATTTCCTCGGAGGACTTGACCACGGTCGGCAGCATGAGCAGCGAGAGCGCCACGGAGCCGACGAAGCCGTTGACGGTGCCCGGTCCGACCAGGATCGTGAACATCGAGTAGGCGAACAGGCCGGCGACGATGGACGGGATGCCGCTCATCACGTCGACGAGCAGGGTGATGGTCTTCGCCAGCTTGCCGCGGTTGGAGTACTCCACCAGATAGACCGCGCACATCAGGCCGATCGGGATGGAGATGACCATGGCGCCGAAGGTGATCTCGAGCGTGCCGATGATCGCGTGCAGGATGCCGCCGTAGCCGCCGGACGGGGTCGGGTTGCCGCCGACCACGCCGGTCATGTTGTAGCCCAGGAAGTTGAGGTTCAGGCGCTTGATGCCGTTGGCGATGGTCGTCCACAGCACGGAGACCAGCGGGATGCAGGCGATGACGAAGGCGAGCGCGATGAACACGCGCATGACCATGTCCTTGCGCTTGCGGGAGGCGACGAACGAGCGGGTCGGCTTGAACTTGTCGAAGTCGATGACGGGGGCGCCGTCCATGGCGGACTTGGGGGTTTGCGTTGCTGCGGACATCACGCCACCTTCTTATCGGTGATCCTGCGGGCGATGTAGTTCACCACGAAGGTGATGAGGAACAGCACCAGGCCGGTGCCGATCAGCGTGGACACGCCCAGATCGTTGGCTTCGGGATACTGCGCCGCGATGTTGGCGGCGATGGTCTGGTTCTGCGAGGCCTGCAGCAGCTTGATCGAGTAGTTGAGGCCCGGGGACAGGATCATGAGCACGGCCATCGTCTCGCCGAGCGCGCGGCCGAGGCCCAGCATGGACGCGGACACGACGCCGGACTTGCCGAACGGGATCACGGCCAGCTTGACCATCTCCCACTTCGTGGCGCCGAGCGCGAGCGCGGCCTCCTCCTGCAGGCGCGGGGTCTGCAGGAAGATGTCACGCGACAGCGAGGTGATGATCGGCAGGATCATGACGGCCAGCACCAGCGAGACGGTCGCGACGGTGCGCGACGGGTTCGCGGCCGGCCCCTGGAACAGCGGGATCCAGCCAAGATACTTGGCGACCCAGCTCCAGAACGGATAGATGGCCGGGACCAGCACCAGGCCGCCCCACAGACCGTAGATGACGGAGGGGATGGCGGCGAGCAGGTCGACCACATAGCTCAGCGCGGTGGCGAGCTTCTTGGGCGCGTAGTGGGAGATGAACAGCGCGATGCCGAGGGAAACAAAGAACGACACCAGCAGCGCGAGCGCCGAGATCAGCACGGTGCCGAACAGCAGCGGACCGACGTAGCCCCAGAAATTCGTGGCCTTGCCGCCGGTGAAATCGGAAATGGTCTTGCTGTTGGCGCTCTGATCGCCGCCGATGAGCGGCCACGCGCGGAACAGCAGGAACAGGGCAACTGCGGCGAGCACTACGAGAATAAGGATGCCGCAGGCATAGGCAATGCCCTTGAACACCTTGTCGGCGGTTTTGCCACCGACCGGCTGCTGCGCCGTCTTGTCTTGCGAACTCACAGGTTCTCCTTCGTGTGACAAGTACTGTCAAATACCTTAGTGACCATCGTAATGCCCACCGGGCTTACCCGCGTTTCAGGCCGCAGCCACGCTCGGCGGCTGCGGCCTGAAACTTCGTCAGGATTCCCGGAAGGGAGTCGATGGGATGATCACTCGGTCTTGATGGCCTCGATGGACTTGGCGATCTTGCTGGTCAGCGAGCTCGGCAGCGGGGCGCTGCCTGCGGCCTGGGCGGCGGCCTTCTGGCCGGCGTCGCTGGTCACGTAAGTGAGCCAGGACTTGACGAACTTCGCGGTGGAGGCGTCCTTGTAGGCCGGGCACGCGATGTCGTAGGAGACCAGGACGATCGGGTAGGCGCCGTCGGCCTCGGTGGCGTGGTTGATCTTGACGACCACGCGGTTGTCGCCCTTGGCGTCGGCGTCGAGCTCGGAGTCGTCGATCACCTTGGAGCCGGCCTCGGCCGAGATCTCGCTGTACTTGTCGCCGACCTTGACGGCCACGGTGCCCAGATCGCCGACCTGGGAGAAGTCGGCGTAGCCGATGGTGCCGTCGGCCTGCTTGACGGTGGAGATCACGCCGGAGGTGCCCTTGGCGCCCTGGCCGACCTCGTTCGGCCAGTTCTCGGACAGGTCATAGCTCCAGGCGTCGGGGGCCTGGTCCTTGAAGTAGCTCACGAAGTTCTGGGTGGTGCCGGACTTGTCGGAGCGGTGCACCACGGTGATCGCGGTGGCGGGCAGGTCGAGGTCCTTGTTCTGGTCGGCGATGGCCGGATCGTTCCAGGTGGTGATCTTGCCGTCGAAGATCTTGGCGATGGTGGCGGCGTCCATGTTGATGTGCTTGCCGGCGTCGGACACGCCCTTGAGGTTGAAGACCACGGCGATCGGGGAGATGTAGACCGGGACGTCGAAGGCCTGGCCGGAGGCGCAGACGCTCTTGGACTGCTCGATCTCGTCGTCGGCGAGGGCCTTGTCGGAGCCGGCCCACGCGGTGGCGCCGGTCAGGAAGGTCTTGACGCCGGCGCCGGAGCCGGAGGGCTCGTAGGAGATCTTGGCGTCCGGGTTGCTCTCGTTGTAGCCGGCGATCCACGCGTCGACGGCGGCCTGCTGCGAGGAGGCGCCGGCACCCGCGAAGTTGCCGGAGATGGACTCGGTCTTGGAGCCGCTGTCGGTGCTCGACGCATCGGTGGAGGCGGTGTTGTCGCCGCAGGCGGCGAGGGAGGCCATCATCACCAGACCGGAGACCGCGGCAAGGGAACGAATCAGAACATTATTACGCATAATTCTCGTTTTCCTCTGTCTATCAACTTTCTGACGGCTCTCATTCGGCCGCCAATCTTTTGACAGCTTCTAGCCTATGGGGCATTCGGAGGGTTCCGAGACGAAATCGGTGAACGGAAGATGAACAATGTTCAATCAATTCGACTACGCCCCGACTACGTCGTTGTAGCCGGGGCGTGAGGTGACGGGGGCAGGGAGGGGAGGCGGCTATTCCGCCGGCTCGTCGATCTTGTATCCCAGACCGCGCACGGTGGTCAGGTAGCGGGGATGGGCCGGATCGACCTCGATCTTGGAACGCACGCGCTTGACGTGCACGTCGCGCGTCTTCGTGTCGCCGCCGTAGTC
>SKEZ01000427.1_pt1 | contig 33884 bp, 31 predicted proteins | sample 4843881 | NCBI WGS metagenome assembly SKEZ01 (sample SAMN11008796, study PRJNA524170) | human gut metagenome | isolation source: fecal sample from pouch patient p1, p46 | place: Israel: Tel-Aviv | reverse complement strand
ATAAAGGAACATTGGAACAGGCAATGGGAGAACGGGATGTGGATGCTTATCTGGATTCCAGAAAGTTAAACCTGGACTGTAAGAAAGCAATCGAAGAAGCCATCCGGGAGAATTTTGACGGGCTGCATTTAAAGCAGGATGCGGCAAAAGAAGTCGTGGAACGCTTCGGGGAAGAACGTATGAATTTTGTTATGGCAAATACCATCCGTGAACTTTCCCATGATGGAAGATTTTCCAGACAGAACAAAGACTGGGCGGAGCATATCGAAGTCCCGGAAAATGTCAGCCGGGGCAGAAATCTGAACCTGGATTATGTGATCGAAAGCCACCCGGCAGTTTTAGATGGGTTTATTGACATGGCAAGAGCTGAGATCCGGATGCAGAGGATAGAACAGGCGATAGGAGAAAATGAAGTGACGATTACGGCAGAGACAAGAGGATATGAAGCAGAAGGACATAATGGGACATGGCATACGGTTGATGAAAAGGAATATGCGGGGGAGAAGTTTTTCTTAATGGAACATGATGAATTTGGCGCCAACGTGGCGGGCATTATCGTAGCAGAAAATGGACAGCTTGTAGCGGAGGACTTATGGAATGGGTTTGATGCAGGAGCGTTAGAAGCTGTATCGGAATATTTGCAGGAAAATGGAACAACACTTTATGACTTGTCAGAATTCCCGAAAGATTCTGTTGTAACCCTGCGGAGTGGACAGACACTTACAATCGAAGAAATACAGGCAGTACAGAAAGACATCTGGGAAGAAACGATGGCAGGAAAAAATGAATCGGGAACAGATGTCCGGTTTAATTTCCATGCAGTCAGTGAGGTGCAGCTGCCAGAAGGCATAAAGTTGAAAATGCCAGAGATTCATTACGTTGATAATTTTTATGTGATGGAAGATGTAAATGCAGAGGGTGTAGTAAAAGTAAACCGGTATAAATCACTGGATGAAGCGATGCATAAATATTTACGCCTGCCAAATCATCAGGAAAAAGTGCTTGGTATCCAGAATACGGAAACAATGCAGGAAAGCATGGATTTTATCCGATGTGAAAACGGAATAGATCAGCTGACCCATGCATATAAACAAATCGGAGGGTGGCTGAATCCGGAAATATATGAAGCGGTAAATAAAATGGAAAATATGCTGGACTGGAATGAGGTACAGATTGCATATCAGATTGGAAAACAATACTTTACAATCCAGACTGCAGAAGATGGCTATGATTATACATTTTACAATGAAGATTATCAGGAGGATGATGGAGGAATCTATGACAATCCGACAATTTATGTAGATGAAGCTGCCAGTGATATTTTGGAAGATAAAGGGTACTCATTGGAAGACGCAAAAGTAGTGGATTATGAAGAATTGATGGCAGATGTGGAAGAAGTTCAGGAAGAACAGATGCAGCGGATACAATTAGAAAAAAACTGCCCGGCAAGTATTTTTGAAGGATTTCACAGGGAAAAAGCACTGCAAACCTATGAAGGAATCGCAATGCAGTTTACCGAGAGCAAAGGGTATCTGAGCATACAGGCAACAGAAGAAGGATATTCCTTTATTTTTTATGACTCTGATTTGCATGAAATCCAGAGTGGTGATTACGATAATCCAGACGCATCCATTCAGAAAGCTACTTATGAAATCCTGAAAAGTGAAAGAATGGATGATATGGAATGTGTTAAAGTGGACTATAAAGAATTTGAGGCAATGACCATCCAACATTCAAAGGATTTACTACAGGCAGGTGAGCTTCGTGCGACTTCTGAGATTGGAAGAGATGAAGTAGCATTAAATGGTCTTAGCAGGGCAGAAGTGGAACAGGGTGTCTTGTATCATGCACAGGGTATTCTGGAAGAAATGGGATTAGAAAATGAAGTAGAGCTACTTGCAGCAAGGGTGCATGGTTCCAGAAGCAGAGAGGAACTTTACAGAGATGATTCTGACCTTGATGTGGTGCTTTCTTATCGTGGCAATATCCGGGAGGACAGTTTCTTCAATGAATTAAATGCTCATGGTATAGCAATGGCAGGTATTAAGGTGGACATCAATCCTATTGCTGAAGAAAGAATCACTTTGGCAGAATATATGAAGGAAGCAGATGCTTACCTTGATCAGCAGGAAATCAAAAAGCTGGCGGCTGATTTAGATAATTTCAGCTATGAATATGACTCTTACGAATATAAAGATACCGTTGAGAACAGGGAAGAACAGGTGGAGAAAATCACAGAGGACATTTTGAATAAGAAAACAGAGTGTTTAAAGGACTGGCTCGTTGAAGTATCGGAAGAATCTGATATAGACAGTGATGTGATAACTGCCCGGTCATTACTTTCCCGTCTGGAAAATGCAGAAACCCTTTCTATCTTTACCAGACAGCCTGAGCAGGAACAGCCAGAAGCTACGATCAGTTTCTATGTAGCAGAGTGCATGGAGTTCCCGGTCATGGGTGAGTACCATAATAATCTTACTCTGGAAGAAGCGATTAAGATTTATGAAAGTATTCCGGCAGATCGACTACATGGAGGCAAAGGGATTGGTTTTGACCTGCAGGACGGGGATAAGGATTATTCCGGGGAATATGAACTGATGTGTTGGGATAGAGTGGACAGGGAACTGATAGATATGATTCCTCATTATAAGGAAAGCCCATTGGTACAGAAAGCAATTAACGATATGGAAAAGTATCTGAATGAGAAACATGGAAAAGTGCAGGAAGCAGAACAGACCGTGGAAGTGAAACAGGAAGTTTCAGAAACACCAGTCAAGAAAGAATCCGTATCAGTAGAACCGAACCGGGAACAAAACAAAGAGCCTGCAAAGGGTGAAAAAGGGGAACTGAAAAAATCTGTGCTGCAGTCGTTAAAAGAGTTTCAGGCAAGGGCAAAAGCACAGGAGCAGAAAAATAAAGAAGCAGAAAAACCTAAAGCACATAAGAAGGGGGATGTAGAATTATGATGGATCTGGCAATGAACTTTGATACAGACGAATGTTTAGTAACGGCAATGTTTGATAAAGGAAACAGAAATGACACGATGGAAGCCATCGACAATATCATTCCATTTCTGAAAGGGGATGCGGATATGATCGGGCTGGTCTGCAATACCATAAGAAAGTTGTTCTGCATGAGTGACGAAGGCTATGAGATTTTTCTTATGGATCTGGAAGATTATAAAGCGGAACTGGAAGAGGAGGACGAGGAATGAGTACAAGTCAGTGTGCAGTATATCAGGTAAAAGAAACACCAGAGTACCGGGATGTTCGTTTCCGTTCCTATGAAAAGCTGAGAAGCGAAGGAAAGAGCGTCAGCATTGAGAACTATCAGCAGGTGTACATTGGAAGAATCCAGCCGGGGGAAACTCCGGCGGATATAAAAATACGCCTGCAGAAACAACGACCGAAGAACTTCAAAGGTCATTCCATCGGATGCAGCGATGTTCTGGTTATCACAGATGAGGGAAAAACCACAGCTTACTATATTAATAAAGACGGATTCATCATTGCTCCAGAATTTCTCACAATCAAAAATTCCTCTGATACCAGACTTTCCATTGATACAACGGGATATGAAATCGAAGGAAAGAAAGGTACATGGCTTGCTCAGGATTATATTTTGATGAATGAGAAAAAATGGTTTCTGATGGAACATGAAGAGTATGGGACAAGAGCCGCCTATGTGATTCTCAGTGAAGATGGGGCAGTAGTTATGAATGACTGTTACAATGGCTTTGACGAAGAAGCAAGACGGAACATCCAGAACTTTATGCAACAGCAGATAGCAAAAGAACAGGAACAGCAAAGGCAACAGCAGATGCAACCGAATCAGACACAGCAGTTACCAGAGCAGCAGAAAAAGAAACCAGAGCTGGCAAACTGGCAGAAGGTCATGGACAACGGAGAGTATCTTCGTAGTGCAGAGATGGCAGAAGAAGCCAACTACAATATGATTGATGGACTGATGAACAATACTCCAAAGAAAAAAAATAAAAATGCTCCCCGGAGATCTGTGCTGAAACGGCTTCGTAAACATCAGCAAAAGATAGCCAATCAAGGCAAAGGACAGCCGCAGCAACAAAGAGCAGTGGAAGAGGAGATGGAGAGGAAGAAGAAGTAATTTTCAACGAAAGTGGTCTTGCTACTTATGTGGCGGGGCCATTTTTGTTGAAAAAAAGAAACGAGGGATTGTATAATAGGTGTATGAATTTTGAGAAGTTTAAATATACAAGCTTTAAATGGGAGATATAAATATTATGACAGAAAATGAAGTAATAAATAAGATATACGGATATTTAAAAAATCAAAATGAGCATATTATAATGGAAAATATGACAAATGAGTCAGTTAGTCTTTTTTGGGAAAATATATCTGTATTATATAAAGCGGGAGTTCTTCAAAATAATAAAGCGGTAAAGAGATTTTGCGATAAATTACGAATTAGAACTGGCTATGACAGGGATCAATGCTTACAGGGGTTATCCGAGATGGTCTTTTGGCTTTATGCTATTAAAAATAGTTATACTTACGAAATGGATAAGAAATTAAAAAATCAAGAAAATACAGATGTTGATATACAGCTTTTAAAATGTGGATATAAATTTAACATTGAAATAAAAACACCGAAACAAGTAAAAGAAGATGATGATAAAGTATTGGGGGTTAACATACCTTTTCGCAGTTTTAAAAATAAAGATACACAAAAAACATATATTGATAAGTTAGAAAAAGAAGTTTTTCCTCAAATAATCAATAAGCCAGACGGAATGTATACAGGTTATAATATATCCAAAATAAATGATAATAAAGTGATAGAATATTTAAGATCTTGTCAAACAAAATTTAATTATGAAGCAAATTCTATAAATGTATTGGTTATATCTGTTTCTTCGCAGCAAATGCAAGATTATTGGGGATATATATATAATCCATTTACAGGAATTTTTACAGAAGATTTTAAAAATAGTTTTTATGATAAAAGTGGAAAGGATGTAAAACACAATGACTTTGATGCAGTTGATGTTATTTACTTAACGAATATAGTTGAAGGACATATACGAAAAATAGAAGGATTTGATCCATGGAAATTAGAAAATTATTGTGGCATATTTTGTATTAATCCCTTTAGTGTTAGGACAAAAGATAAAAAGGATATAGAGGTATATGAAAAATTGTTAAATATACTTCCGAATGATACAATTTTATTTGAAAAAGAACACGATCAAGCGAATCAAAGAGGAAAAGAAATGAATATATCGGTTGATCCAATATTTATGCAAGAATATATTTCGGAGCATTACCCTAAATTGATTTGAGAAGAGTGCTTGCGAATTAGTTATGGGTAGAGAGAAGAATAAAAAAATACTACCCATAACTAATGAAGCTTATATAAAAAAAATTCACAAATTAGGTTCTTTCTTTTGGAATTGTTCCTGCTCGTGACTCTTCCCAAGGATTATATCAATATTAGCGGAAACGCTATGAAGCTCCCGTTCATAATCCCGGTGGTTAGAAAAATTTTCCCGTTGTGTATCTCGCAATTCAATAAGCCGGTCTTTTTCAGCATAGAGGGCTTTCATAGAAGGAATCTTATTTCTGGCAGATTTTTCTTTCAGTGTTCGGAGAGCTGTATCATAAAGGGAAAGCTCTGCCCGGTGTTCTTCGTAAAATTTATCCTTATTGCGGCTCTTACGATAGTCGGCATATACGTTTTTGTATGCAAGGTACTGTCCGGTAAAATGTATTTGCTCATTCACATCTTTAAGCTGTTGTTCTGTATCCTTTAAAGATTTTCTGGCGGCACTGGTCTGATTGGATGCCTGGTCAAGTGCCGTATGGAAATCTTCAAGAGAGTTATATCCATGTTCCTGAATATAGGCAACCGTCTGAGCCATCTGTTTCAGATTGGAGAGTTTGACTTTTTGAGCATAGGCTTCACTCTGCTGTGCTTTGATACAGGTCTGTAAATCTATCACAAGTCGGAGATCTGATTTTATGAAAATGAACGGTACAGGAATATCGGAAGAATCAGGAGAAAGTGCTGTCTGCAAATCTTTCACAGTGTTTGGAACTTGTGGTTCTTCAATTTTCATTTTCCTATCAGAGAGTGATTTTGCATTTTCCTTAAATGTCTGTAATAGAAAATCCTCTTCATATCGTGTTCCGAGATTTCGTCCAGTGATATATTTTTTTCTGCCTGGATGAAGATAGCTGTACCGGTTTCTGCTGATCTTGAAGATGATATGATATTTTTTATCGAGGATTTGTGCAAACTCTTCTGGTGACTTGGCGGTGCTTGCAGCATCATCAATAGCATCCCGGAGAAACTGTTTCTCTGTTTGATAGCGAGTCTCTTTTGGTGTGATACCATCTTCAAGCATTTTCTGGTTGAGCTTGTCAAGTGTTTCCTGTCCACGACGCTGTGCCCAGTATTCTTTTTCCGTGATTTTTCTTTCAGCAGGAGAGAGCAAGTCAACTTGATGCAGGCCCTCTTTCTGACACATGTCCATAACATCTTGTTTTAAGTGAGCAAGGTAGGCTGTGTTTAGGTGGTGTTTATATCCGGCTTTTGATTCACAGTCAAATTCCATATAGGGTTCTTGGGGTACGTCATATTTCCGAAGGCTGTTGATTACAATATGCACATGGATATTGCCGCTTTCATTATGACCGTCTGTATGAGTACAAACTAAAGCCTGATGACCGGGAAAGTTCTTCTTTGCAAAAGTCATTCCAAGCTGTTGTGCCCGTTCACCAGTCAGTCCACATTCCTCTCTGTCTTTTGGGTCAAAGCTGATAATGTAATGATGAGACTTGATCTCATTGAAATTTTTATTTTTATGGTAGTAGCTGTTTAGTTCCTGACATTCAGATGCAAAAGTAAACGGGTCACAGTTCAGACCATCCAGGTAATATTCCTCTCGTAATATCATATGCCCCTCATCATCGAGGATTGGCTTTTGGGTGTATTCATTATGCTGAAAGATGAGATACCGTTCGGATTCTCCATAGTCAGCATTTTTGCTTGCGATATGTTTAATCACTGCCACGGAAATCACCTGCCATTCTCATCACTTCATATTTCATTTCATAAATATCCCGGAGAGATTTTTTTATCTCTGTTCTCATTTCTGAGGAGATAATTCCACCCTGATTAAAATATCGGGCAATCTGATTGAGGTTGCTTCCTATCTTACCTAATTCCCCAATCAGTCTTTTTATTTCTGGAACATCTGCAGTGATTTCATATTTGATAATAACATTCTGACTGTTCAAGGCATTGCGTATAAAATCAGAAACAGTCATGTTGGATGCAGTGGCTCTTTCCAGAAGAATCTCATATTCTGTTTCGCTCATACGCAGGTGAACGTCTTTGGTCTTGGCAAGTGATTCATCTTTTTTTGGTCTTGTCATTAAATGCTCCTTTCTGCATAAAGGCTCCGCACGGGAAAGAGAAAATTTTACAGCTTGCTGTGAAAACAAGTGATGTAGAATCATCACGCTGTGACCATGACAATGGGAACCAATACGCATATCTTTGATTGCGGTCGAGGGTATGGGGAAACGAAATCCCCATCAAGTTGCAAGTGGCCAGTAACCCCGGAAGGGGTTATTGTGCTACATTGCGAAACTTGCTCTAAGAGAGAATACTTTCCCCTAATCATGCGTGGGAGACACCAAAAAGACAGACGAAAATACAAAAAAATAAAAAAATTTAAAATTTATATGACCTTTTGCCCTCTGCCGCCTGTGATTAATGGAAAAAGAGAAATCGTAGGAGGTAAAGAAATGGACAACAGAAAAATGCCGACGATAGAAGAATTGCAGGAAATGGCAGCAGTTGACATCCGCAATGTAGATAAAAGCACCTTGGTTGATCTGGATGATGTGGAGATTCATACAGAGCTTCCGCTGGAAGAAAGAATTGCTGATTATATCAGACAGGTAAAGAATCCTTATTGTCATATATCAAATGGAATGATTGTAAAGATTAGCTTTGCTGGACAGGATACCTTGGAAGCATGTTTGAGCAGATGTATCTCTCCAGAAAAAAAGTTTTAAAAATTTGAAAAAAGGTGTGGCAAGAGACCAGAAGTTATGTTAACATGGATGTGGGTCAAAATTTAAAGAGCATCTAAAGAGCCATGAATTTCTTGGTTTACAGCTACAAAGCGAGTAAATTAGGAGGTTGATGGCTTTATGTATTTAAAAAGTCAAAATTCATTTTTAGCAGCGTTATATATGAGACTTTCCAAAGATGATGGAGATAAAGTGGAAAGCGATAGTATACGCAATCAAAGAAGTTTGCTTCGTGACTTCGTAAAGCAACATAGTGACATTACACTGGTCAAAGAATATGTTGACGATGGATTCAGTGGTACAAATTTTGAGCGTCCAGATTTTCAGAGAATGTTGGAGGATGCAAGAAATCATAAGATTAACTGTATCATCGTCAAGGATTTATCCCGATTAGGTCGAAACTATATTGAGACAGGAAGGTATCTTGAAAAGATTTTTCCGGTTTTGGGTATTCGGTTTATAGCAGTGAATGATCACTATGATAGTGCTGATACGACAAACGATTCAGATCAAATCATAGTTCCCTTCAAAAATTTAGTGAATGATGCATATTGCAGGGACATCTCAATTAAAATCCGAAGTCAGTTAGATATAAAAAGAAAAAAAGGTCAGTTTATAGGAAACTATGCAGGATATGGATATTTTAAAGATCCGAAAGATAAAAACCATCTGGTAATTGATGAATATGCAGCAGAAATTGTACGGATGATTTTTAACATGAAGATTGATGGGTATAGTGCAAAGAATATTGCAGCACGATTAAATGAAATGGGAGTGCTGATACCAGCCGAGTATAAGAGAGCCTGTGGCTTTAATTACAGTTCAGGTTTTATGGCAGGGAAAAAACCAAAATGGGACGTATCATCGGTTTTAAGAATTTTAAAGAATGAACTGTATACAGGAACCATGGTGCAGGGCAAAACCAGAAAAATTAATTACAAGGTGAATGTCCGACAGAAGATAGAGCCAGAGAACTGGATTCGAGTGGAAGGTACACATGAACCGATTGTCTCAAAGGAAATCTTTGAATGTGTGCAGAAACTGATGGAACTTGATACAAGGACTTCTCCAGAAGAAGAAAGTATTTATGAATTTTCTGGTCTTCTTCGATGCGGAGACTGTGGACAGAATTTGGTACGACGGACAACGACTAAAAAAGGAAAGAAATATTTTTACTATCATTGTTCAACCTATAAACGGAAAGAGGGATGCAGTTCTCATAATATCAGTGATATAAAATTGCGAAAAGCAGTGTTGGAGGCAATCCGAAGTCAGGTTGCATTGATTGTAAAAGCTGATGAGATTATCGCACAGATAGAAAATCTTCCACAGCAGCAGTTTGGCGTGAAGATACTGGATACACAGATGAAAACTCTTCATAAGGAAATCCAGAAATATGAAGAACTGAAAGCTAATCTATATCAGGATATGGTGGACAAGATTATTTCCAGAGAGGAATACCGAGAGCTGAAACAGAACTTTTCTAAAAAGATAGAGAATGCAAAAGTATCTATGAAAGGATTGGAAGAGAAGAAAAAAAGAATGCTGTCGAATGAGATGCGTACACAGCAATGGGTAACTGAGTTTAAACAATATAGAAACATAAAATCTTTGGATAGAAAAACCGTAGTAATGTTGATTGACAGGATTGTTGTGTATAGCACTGACAGAATAGAAATTCATTTTAATTATGAAGATGAAATCACGGAGTTTGTTAAGTATGCGTTTGCAAATGGTGATCTGCTGAGAAAGGTAGGAGAGTTATGAGATGCGTAAGTTATACCCGGACGGTTTCCTGTATGGAGAATGGTGAGATTCCAAAAGATATTATCGGTCAGCAGAATCAGAGAATACAGGACTACATAAAGAAAAGAGGATGGACACTCGGAAAAAAATATTCAGACCGTAAAAAGGATGTATATGAAGAAACAGCATATCTTCAAATGAAAATGGACGCAATCGCAAGAGAATTTGATTGCGTAGTTCTGGATTCAATGTTTCGATGTGGAAGAAATTCCAATGTAGCAGCAGAGATGTTCAGGAGCATGTTTGTTCCGGCAGGTGTGTATTTTGCCGTAGTGGAGGATGATTTTTGCTCCTGTGATGTGAGTGAAGAGGAAACATATAAATATCTGGATGAGAAAGCAGCGGCTTACAGAAATAAATTCACAACAGATCAGGTAAGAAAATATAACGAAAGTAAAATTTATCCGAAGTATGGGTTCAAATATAAAGAAGGAAAGATGGAGTTGGAAATTGATCCGGAAGCAGCTAAACATGTCAGAAGAATCTTTGAGCTGATTTGTGAGGGACATAGCTGTAATGAGACAGCAAAGATAATGACAGCAGACGGAATTGAATGTTCTGGGAATTATGTAAATAAACTTTGGGGCAGACCTATCAAGGATGAAAATGCACCATGGAAAATGGCACAGGTAAAGAGAATTATTTATAACCGCCAGTACATAGGAGAGTGGGAACGGACGATTGATGGAAAAAAGAAAATGTTTAGTTGTCCAGTCCTTATTGATAAGGAGACTTTTGAAAAAGCCCATTCAAAATTATCTGTGAGGAAATATAGTGATCATGTCAGAGGGAAAACGCCACTTAATCCATTTTCAAACAGGATTTTTGATAAAGATTCTGGGATAGCATTGAAACTGTATCCACATCAGAGATTAAAGATTCGGATTTTCCGGTTGAGTTATCCAAAACCAAAAGAGATTGTATACGAAAGAGGGCATATTCCCTTTGATGAGGTTTATGAGAAAGTTCATAAGATAATTGAGAATGAAAAACGGCAGGCAGAAAGGATTGCCGGGATGATCGGTAGCTTTGACTGGGAATACGAAAAAGAAATCCGTATTCTGAAAATAAAGGCAGAAGCAAAATTGATATTTCAAAAAATGCTTTTGATTGAATCCAGAAATCTTCCTTTGTATAACAGCATGATAGCCGGAAAAATTTCAGAAGATGAATATGCAATGCAAAGAGAAGTCAATATAGAAGAATTTGAAGAGTGCGATGAAAAACTTCAGGATTATCTGGAACAGATTAAGGAAATCGAAAAATGTTTCAGTAAAGATAATCTTTGGATAAAGACTTTTTCAGAAATGATAGTTCCAGAAGAAATCACGAGAAAGCATGTGAAAGCGTGGATAGAACGGATTGAGTGCGTCAGATATGAAGAGGTAGAAGTACAGTTTAAATATCAGGATTGGAAAGAAAGATTACCACAGAAATGGTTTGAGGGGGATTTTGAAGATGGCACGAAAGAGTAGGAGAGCAAATGTTGTTCAGGAGAAAAAAGAAGAATTACAGGTTTTCGCATCAATAATAACGCAAAAACAGCTTGCAACAGCTGCGTATGCCAGACTTTCTGTTGAAAAGGAAAATGATGAAAGTATCCAGACTCAGATTGAGTTATTGCATCAGTATATCCAGGATCATGAAGAATATAAGCTGGTAGACACTTATGTAGATGATGGTTACACAGGAACAGATTTTGACAGACCAGAATTTATACGATTGATGGATGATGTCCGGACGGGAAAGATACAGGCTATCATCGTAAAGGATTTATCAAGGTTTGGAAGAAATTTTATAGAAACTGGATACTATATAGAAACCATTTTTCCGTGTTTGAATGTCCGGCTTATTTCTATCAATGATGAATTCGACAGCAGCAGGGCAGAAGATAGAAACAGCATGGTGATGCCGATAAAAAACATGATAAACGAAATGTATGCAAAGGATGCGTCAAAAAAGAGAGTGCTGTCTTTTGAAATGCACAGCCAACGTGGTGATATGAAAATCGCAAAAAGCATTTATGGATATTATGTTGATAAAGAAAAAAATCAGTTGAAGGTAAATCTAGAAACTGCTCCAATCGTGCAGGCAATCTTTCGCTGGTATCAGATGGGAAAGGGAACAGGTGATATTGTAAAGAGATTAAAAATGTTGGATATTATGACTCCATTTGCATATAAAGCAACACACGAAATTGAAATGGAGATTCCAGAAACAGACCGCTGGACTGGGGACAGAATCAAGACTATTTTATTAAATCAATCATATATTGGCTCTACTGTATATGGAAAAAGGAAAGCTGCAAAGTACCGGAATATGCCAGAGCATCATACCGACCCAAGTGAGTGGATTATCCATGAAAATACACATGAGGCTATTGTAGCAGAACCAGATTTTGAGGAAGTGCAGGAACGCTGGGAAAAGCGAAGTGATTTTATGAAGGAAAGTTTCAGACGTGGACGTAGCAGATGGGCAGGTGTGGAAGATAGTTTTCCTCAAAAAGTAAAATGTATGGAGTGCGGAACGACGATGACATATATGCGTTATACAAACTTTGGACAGTCTCAGGGAGTACGAAAGGGCTTCTATTATTGCAAAGAGTATGATGGTAAGCCGGGATATTGCAGACAGAAAGTTCATGAGGATTTACTGAAGATAACAGTCATGGATCAGATTCATCATATGATTAAGGTTATGTGTGATAAGAAAGAAGTTCTGGAAAAAATGAAGGAAGGAACTTGTGAAAAAGGTGAACTGGTTTCGTTAAGAGTGAAGATTCAGAATATGCAGTACCGACTTACGAAAGCGGAGGAGACAAGTGCAACGCTGTATGAAAACTTTGCCACAGGATTATTGGATGAGCAGGAGTATCTAGCATTAAAAGAGCATTATGTGCAGGAAAAAGAAAAACTTACAGAAGGCATCAATCAGGCACAGGTCAGAAAACGTATGGTTGAGAAAAGTATAGAAGAATTTCTGGAAGTTGAAAAGAATCTGGAACAATATCTGGATGATCGTTCATTCAATCAAAAGTTGATAGACGAGCTGGTAGATAAAATTTTTGTAAGTTCTAAAGGAATGATTGAAGTAAGGATGAAATGCTCAGATGTATTTCAAAAGGTAATGGAGATAATGGAGTGATGAATAATGGATATAATAGCATTTTATTTACGATTGTCGTTAGCAGATGGAGATCTTGGAAAAAACAATAAGGATGAAAGTAATAGTATAGAGAATCAGAGACTTCTTTTACAAAGTTTCGTAGAGTCTATGGATGAGCTGGATGGAGAAATTAAAGAATATATAGATGATGGTTACAGTGGGACAAATTTTAACCGTCCGGCATTTCAGGAGATGATAGAGGATGCGAAAAAGGGAAAGATAGATGTTCTGTTGGTGAAGGATTTATCCAGGCTTGGTAGAGATTACATTGGAGTTGGAGATTATCTGGAACAGATATTTCCAATCATGGGTGTCCGGGTAATTGCAATCAATTCACAGTATGACAGCAACAATTATGTTGGAAAAACAATGGGACTCGAAATGAGTATCACTAATCTGGTCAATACACTTTACAGCAGAGATCTTTCTAAGAAATATAAAAGTTGTATCCAGACAAAATGGAAACAGGGTGTATCTACTGGAGGAAGGATTCCATTTGGATATAAAAAAGCAGAGGACAGACAGTGGGAGATTGACGAGGAACCTGCAAAGATTGTGCGGATGGTCTTTGAATTGGCGATGAAAGACTATAATACAGCGATGATTGCTAATGAATTGAATGAAAGAGGAATACCTACTCCAGGAAAGTTTAGGGTTCAGAGAAATGAGAAAATAGCATGGAACAGAAAAGTAACAGAAGAAGAATGGCTCTGGGATACGAGAATTGTATGGATGGTACTTAGAAATTATGCGTATACAGGTGCCTTAGTTCAGGGAAAGACATCCCGTATTCGGGTAGGTGGTTCAGAAACACGAAGGACGAAAAAACATCAGCAGTTTATTACAGAGAATCATCACAAAGGAATCGTAACACATGAAGAATTTGAGTTGGCACAGCTTGTGATTGGAAACCAGAAACAAAAAGGGTTTGCCAGAGATGCAGGGTTTTCTTTGAAGGGAAAAGTAAAGTGCGGAAACTGCGGATTAAAAATGATGTATAACTATGGAGCAATGCCAGTGGTGTATTGTGGGCATACAGCAGCAGTTGGAAGTATGTCAACCTGTGATAAAACCAGATATTCAGCAGCCAAAATAGAAAGAATCGTGCTTGTAGCCTTACGAAAGCAACTGGAGATATTTCAAAGTATGGCAAAGATACTGGAAGAGGGTGAAGAAAAAAACAAAACAAATTTACCAGCAATGCAAAGAAATATGGAACAGGAATTAGAAAAATTGAAGGCGGAACGTATACGGCAGTACGAAGCATATGCTGAAGGTGTGGTGAATCAGGAGACTTATCTGAAGAATAAAAAAGATCTAAATGAAAAGATAGAAATAATACAGGATAAATATGAACAGATACAAGAAGTTACCAGTGTGGAAGATGACTTAATGAAAGATATAAGAACCGTAGAGAAAAATGCAGAAGAAGTAAATATTTTGAAAAAGATGACCAGACACATAGCTGAAACATTTGTAGAGGAAATCACGATTTATGATTCTGAGAAGATAGAGATAAGGTTTGTATTTGATGATTTGCTTATTGGAATGGCAGATAGGATCAAGAAGAAAACGGAGGACATCGCATAATGAAAAGTTTTATTACAAAAGGTATTTTACCGCTGTTGTTACTTGGAACAATTACCTGGCTTGGACAGTACATATTTATAGTAGATGGTTCGATTGACTGGTTCCGGTTTATGTTGGTATATGGTGTTCCAATAGGGATACCATATATGTTCATTATTATTCCGTTAAGATGGGATTTATCTGGAACAGTTGGCATGGCAGCTATGAGTGTGATTATCGGAGCTGTATTTGGTTTCATTGTTGCAATCGGGATTGCAGTACGAGCAGTCTGGTATGTAATTACATTTCCAGTGAGTGTTTTAATACGAAAGGGGCGAAGTAAAATATGAGTACAGGCGAGAACATTAAAAGAATCCGGAACATAAGAGGAATAACGCAGAAAGAACTTGGAATAGCAGTAGGTATTGGAGAAGAAAGTGCAGGACCGAGAATGGCACAGTACGAAACTGGAAAGCGTACTCCAAAAGAAAAAATGCTGAATAAAATAGCAGAAGTGTTAGAAGCTGATCCAAGAAATATTGCTATTCCGATTGGTTACAAGGAAGAAGATATGATATACAGGCTTCTTGTACTGGAAGATTATTTTCCAGAAATGAAGTTGGAGAGAAACTCTAAGACAGGAGATGTTGTAATCAACTTTCACAATAAAAAACTCAATGATTTTCTGTTTGCATGGGGAGTGATACGGGGAAAACGAGCAAGGGGGCTTATATCTGATGAGGAATATTTAAACTGGAAATATCAAATACAGATTTAAAGACAATAAAACCGCAGGCCAGAGAGCTTGCGGTTTTATTATGTTATGGTTATACAGAAATACCGTCATAGAAAAGATGCTATGCTATGACGGTATTATGAATCATTTTCTTTTTTAAACGAAAATACATCATTAGGTGTACAGTGAAGAATATCACATAATTTTTCAATAGTGAGAACAGTGACATTTTGATTTTTACGAAGCTGATCGAGAGTGTGTTTGTCGATGCCCCGGTTGATGAGAGTATATTGAGAAATGCCACATTCCTTCATAGTTTTCCATAACGGACTATAATCAATCACGGTATCCCCGCCTTTCCTATGTTTTGGCATAAAATACCATTAATTCTAATTATAATTGTCGAATAAAATAAAAAATATGGTGGACATATTCACCATAAAGGATATAATCTTAACAAGGCGTAATGTAAAATAAAGGGAAATATAGTAGAATATTGTAAGAGAAGGATGAAGGGTGTATGGGAGGAACTGTATAAGTGAATATTGAAAAATTTTATTATGATGAGCAGGAGAAAATGATTGAAGAAATGAAAAGAGAAATGGAAGAACACGATCAGTCATTATCTCCAGAAGAACGGGAAAAAGAACGCAAAAAGTCATTGCAGGAAGCACGGGCAATCATGGAAAATGCAGAGCAAAAGAAAAGAGAACATTACCAGATTGTCAATGCTGCAAAATATCAGAGATTTGTTTATTTATCGGAACAGGCTATGCAGTTTTCAAAAATCTCCGGATGCAATATAAAAGTTCAGACATTTCCAGATATGTCGGCACTTATAAAACTGCAGACAGGATGTATTTGGCTTCTCAGTGACGGAGAAACAGCACTTGAAGATAAGGAAACTATGCAGTGCTTACTTAATGAAGCTGACTGGGTTTATATAGGAAACTCTGATTGGGACGGAAAGAATATGCTTGAACTGGAATTTAGGTTTGAACTGGCAGAAAAGCTGAAGAAAGCAACTATTTAGGAAAGACTGTTTTCAGTTCACTTTTGCTGTGGTAAAATATTTATGAAGTTCATATCAGTGAAAAGAAAACGGAGGACGGAAAGATGTTCGATACCATTCACCATATAGCAATTATAGGAAGTGATTACGAAAGATCAAAACACTTTTATGTAGATCTGCTGGGGTTTCAGATAATCAGGGAAAATTACCGGGCAGAGCGTGACGATTATAAGATTGATCTGGCATGTGGGCAGCAGGAAATAGAATTGTTCATTATAAAGAACGCTCCAGCTCGTGTAAATTATCCGGAGGCTCTTGGATTAAGACATCTGGCGTTTAAAGTGAAGAGTGTGGACGATACCGTAAAAGAATTGAATGAGAAAGGAATTGAAACAGAACCAGTACGATTTGATGATTATACTGGAAAGAAAATGACCTTTTTCCATGATCCAGATGGACTTCCGTTGGAAATTCATGAGTAAAGAGAAATGTGTAAACGAAAAGAAAGAAACAGGTGCAAATAAACATCTGTCTCTTTTTGTACTCACTTTTATTTATCTGAATGACGTAAACAGTTCTTTGTAAATGTGGCTGCTTTGAGCATTTTTTCTTTTTCTTCTTCTGAGCAGTCAGAGGATAATTCAAGCCACATCTGATCGGCAGAAGAAAGAGGAAGAACAGATTTCTTAGAGTCAGTGGATATGGGGTTATCGGAATGAATACTTGAATTATTATCTAATAGCCTGTTCTGGATTTCTGCTAAAGCCTTTTCCTGTTGTTGAATATCCATGTCTTTTATATCTTCTACGGAAAGATGATACATTCTTAAAATAGAGTTTATATATTTATTTTTGAAATGTAGAAAAAGAGTATCATCGGATAATGATGGGGCTGATTCTTTCGTAGTAGTGATTTCTAAATCTGCCTGATTTTCCATTTTAAAGAGTATCGAAAGTAAGTCTGATACGGATTCAATATCAAAATCCATAAAGATATTTACACTGATCTCAAGTGCAGCGGCAATTTTCGATAGCTGTTCGTACTTGGGATTTCGTTCATTGGCTTCATACTTGCGGAGCGTGCTGAAACTGATGTCTGCTTCCTGTGCAAGTTGTTCCTGTGTCATATTACGAGCCAGCCGAAAATATTTGATTTTTTCTCCTGTATTCATAGGCAAAGTCCTCCAATGAAAGAAGTATACCATATTTTTAGAAGAAAGTGCCACAAAAGTTTCGAAAAAATATTGACAGACACAAATGTAACACTTATAATAACGATAGATACAAAAGTAACACTTAACTGACAGAACAGACACAAAAGTACAAGTAAAATTACACCTAGCTGTCACCAAAATAAAAGAAAAAATGGTTCAAAAATTCGTCAGTTAAAGTTAAGTGACACATAGGTACATCATTAATGAAGAAAGGGTAGAGTAGATATGGCAGAGATTATTTTTGGAATTGATCATGGAAATGGAAATATGAAGGGAAACAATGTGAATTTTCCATGTGGATTGGTTAGATATACTTCTGAACCTGGAAGATTTATGAATGAGGACATTCTTGAATATCAGGGAACATTTTATACATTGTCAGAAACCCGGATGCCTTTTAAGGCGGATAAAACTGTGGATGAAGATTATTTTATTCTCACATTATTTGCATTAGCATTAGAAGCCAAGAGCAGGGGAATTACTTTATCTGGAAAGGATATTGTACTTGGAATTGGACTTCCACCGGCAGATTTTGGACAGCAAGCTCCTGGATTCAAGAGATATTTTATGGAACATTCCAAGCATGGTATCTCCTTTAAGTTTAACGGAAAATCGGTTAACTGTTATCTGAAAGATACATTTGTGAGTCCTCAGAATTTTGCAGCGGTTATGTGTTATAAAGCAAGTCTGTTCAAACAGTACCGGACAGTTAACTGCATTGACATTGGAGATGGAACCGTAGACTTGCTGGTAATCCGGAAAGGGCAGCCAGATTTATCAGTCAGAGTCAGTGATCGTTCCGGTATGGCAATCCTCCGTTCGGAAATTTCCAATGTAATTCAGCAGAACTTTGGTATTCATCTGGAATCTTCCGATGTAGAACAGGTGTTAATGCAGGAGGCAACCATTTTGGATGAAGAAGTAATCAGAGAAATTCAGAAAATGGCAGAGGACTGGATGCAAAGAATTACAAATAAACTTCATGCGTATGTACCGGATTTCCGAACTAATCCAGCAGTATTTCTTGGTGGAGGAAGCCTGTTATTGAAACCACAGATTGAGAAATCGCCGGATTTTAAATACATAGAGTTTATTGAGGATGTCAGAGCAAATGCAATCGGATATGAGAAGTTGACAGCAATGCGTCTCCAGAAAAGATAAGGGGGTGCAGATGTGGGACAGATACGAGTAGTATTGATATTCAATGAAGATAATGAACGGCAAAAAGAAATAGGGGAATACCTAAAATCTCAGAAAAGATGCAAAACGGCACTGATTACAGAATTAGTATATGCCTGGCTACATAAAGAAAATAAAGGCGTTTCTTCCTATAATAATGTAAATGTCGGTGTAGAAGAATTAAAACGGCAGCTGCTGGAGGATAAAGAGTTCGTGCAGCAACTCAAAATTGGGATGAATATGGAAGGAGAATCAGAAAAGGAACAGGAAGAAGTGAAGAATGATGGAATGGATATGGATGAAGAAATGATGCTGGCAGGGCTGTCGATGTTTGAGAATGATTTCTAAAGAGATACCGCTGGATAGAGAGAAATTATGTCCGGCGGTATTTTTTTAGTGTGTAATATGGTAAAATCTAATTGTAAAGTATATAGAATATTGGAGGACGATTTATGAATTCTATGTTATTTGAAATTAAAGATAATAATGATAATGTACATGAAATATATATGCAAGGCAAAGAGGGGATTTTTACCATAAATGACAAAAAAATATTGGAGATAATGGAACCAAAAGGTGTGAAAGAGATTAAAAGTTTTTTTATCAAACTTGATGCAGACAATATGATGTTATCAATTAAAGATTATACTTTAACAGACACGATATATATTGAAGGTTTTGGGGATGCCAAATCAGATATTAGTATGTTTCAATCAATTGGAACCAATATTCACATAGTAGATCAGACTATACAACATATGCAAGTGGACTGTGCAAATGTTTTTTTAGCTGAATGTAATGTGAAAAAAATAGAAATTGGTCTTTTTACATTAGTAAATCGACATGCATCTGGTGAAAATGTTACTTATCAAATGGATAAAGTAGAATTACGAGATGTGGATGCCGGGACGGTGGATTTATATGCGGAATGTAAAAATATCATTGTCCAAAGGAGTAGAATAGATGAATTTAATAATATTGGAAGTATGGTAAAAAATATAGTATCTAAGGTGGAGCGATTTATTATATGGCAAAATACTAATATTGGGAAATTATCTATGGGAAATATAATAGAAAAAATGGAAATAGAAGATACATCCATTAATAAGATGATAGCACGAGCTAAATTATACATTGATGCTCTGGAAATAAAAGATTCTAATATTGAGAACGTGTATGGATTTGAAAAAAGTCATTTCAAAAACTTATCATATGATGCTTGGAGATGGATTGGAAAATCAGCAGATAATAATAGGAATGTGCGGGAACGAGCAGAAGCAGATTATCATATGGCAAAATCGCTTTACAAAACGGAAAAAGGTATAGATAAGTTTATGAGTTTTTTATTTGATTTTTGTGCAGGATATGGATACAAACCTTTTAGGCTTATAAGAACATCAGGATTGATGGTACTTCTAAATACATTTATATTTTCAATTATAAAATTAGTTGCAATACTTTCAAAAGAGTGCTCTATTCCACTGAACAAAGAATCACTTTGCAAAGGGGTTGATATTATTTGTAACAACTTATCAATTTCTATTGCTGCATTAGCAGGACAAAATAGTTTTACTTTGAAAAATGGATTACCGTATTGGTTGTCAATGATTGAATACTTATTAGGGGTTATTTTATTTGCAATGTTTGTTAATGCATTGTATGCGAGATATAAAGAATAAATTAAGGATGCAGAGGTGAGGAAAAATTCACTGCATCCCTTGAAATTTATACTAAGGATTTTATTTGAGATAAAAAACCAGAAGCTTTTTGAATACAACTTGTACTGTCCTCTCTACTTAAACGACAGACATTGTAATCAGCTGCCCAACGTTTTTGTTTTACATATTTAAAATCGTTCCAAAACGTATCTGCGAGAATATGTTCGTTAACAATTAGATTTTTTAACTTTTGTTCTAAAAAATTGTGACTTGCAGATACATTTAATTGATCTGGGTCCCAATTACTTAGTAAATTGTTATTTTCCAATAAAGCTTTTACAGCGTGCATCATAGAATAGTAACAGCGTGAAATTGCTATGTTATACGAGCAAGATTCATGAAGTTGTTTTGCAACATCGAGATTTTCTTTTGATGTTCTTATTTCATAAATTAGATTAACAACCGGCTTTATCAAAGAAATTTCTAATTCGGTTGCTAAAGTGGATGTATCCGAATGAATTTCTTCTGCACCTTCAATTAAACAATTATAAATCATTTGTCGTTCATCCACAGCGATAGTTGTATCATCAAGAATAGCCTGAAGGATACGGATGAGATTGTCGGATGTATTTCCACGCAAATTGTAAAAACTATCAAAAAGAGGAAGATATGAAATGGTTTCTCCCGAAGTTCTATTTTTCCATAAAGCATTGACTAAAGCAATTCTTTTGTAAAATTCATGTTCAAAAAAGTCATTAAATGATTGGTAAAGGTCTCTATCATCTCCAAACATAAAGCTAATTAAAGTGAACATTAAACAACTACGGAAAGCAGATAATAAAGATTGTTTCTGAATATCCATATCACTTTTCCAAGCACCGAGATAAATATTAATATCATCAAAGTCAAAAAGGTGAATTATATCAGTATATAATGGTTTTAATAAATCAACAGCAATATAATCCCATGTGCTTACACGCAATTTAGGAATTGCAGTTTCAAGTAATGAGAAGCTAGCCTTATTTTCAATAACGGAGCATTTTATTCCAAATTGTTGAAGCCAAGTTGAAAAATCACCTTGTGGTTGAGAAATTCGAGGAATATCTGTTAGAAATAAATGAAATAATTTTAAGTAGTCTTCATCAGAAAAAGGTTCTTTATTAGCATATTTTCGTAATAGATATTTTTCAGTAGGATCAGAAAGAGTTTGTAAATACAGTAAGTGTGCTCCTTTTGGTAAAACTATTGAATTAGGAATAGGAGTTTCTATATATATAGATGTTACTGTTGGAAAAATATTAGCGTTGATTAAAAGTTTTTGCATACGAAACCTCCTTATTTAAGAACGCAAGAAAGCAAGAACGCAACGTGAAAATAGAAAGAGTGCAGAGACACAGTAATCTCTGCACTCTTTCTATTTTCCAGGCTTATAATTACGCAATGCCGCCTTGGTTGATTTTATTATTTCCAGCAGGAAATCTTTTTCCTGTTTGGAACAGTCACTTGTCAATTCCTTAATATCAGCATCAAATTGTGAAATGAGTACCGGCGTATTGTCATAGAGCAGCTGATCTACGGTGGTGTCAAGGATTTGTGCAATACTGAGTAAAGTAGAAAGGCTCAGCTTGGTATGTCCATTTTCTATGGTACTGATATAGGTCGGTGTAACGTCAATCATATTTGAAAGGGTTTCTTGGGTCATCTTTTTTGCCAGACGAGCAGAACGGATTCGCTTTCCGATTGCAATATAATCAATATCTACTTCCAAAGTGTCACCTCCCAAACTTTAACTGAATGTTGATATTTTGCGGAAACTTTAACTGATAATTGATATTTCTTATTGTATTCCCAAATAAGTTATATTATAATTAAGTATAACTAGAAGTTTAAAAGAAAAGTATATTAATACTAGAAGAATGGGCAGGTTAGATAAATTTGAAATGGGATAATTCATTCAGCGGAATTGAATATTATTCCAATGTGAAATCTTCAAGTGTTGAATGGATATGGTATCCATACATTCCTTGTGGGAAGATTACAATATTGCAGGGAGATCCGGGGGAAGGAAAGTCAACCTTGATTCTTCATATAGCTGCAATATTGACTAAAGGTGCTACTTTGCCAGATGGAAATAAGATACAGAATCCGATGACAGTGATTTACCAATGTTCTGAGGACAGCAAGGGTGATACGATAAAGCCAAGACTGGAAAGAGCTGGTGCTGATTGTCGTAAAGTAGCATTTATTAAAGACGATGATGGGGATTTGACACTGGATGATGAGCGTATAGAACTTGCAGTAAAAATGACTGGTGCAAGGCTACTGGTGCTGGACCCAATACAGGCTTTTATAGGAAAGAATGGGAATATGCAGAGTGCTGTCAGAATGAGAGAAACGATGACAAAGCTGGCAAACATTGCATCAGAATATGCCTGTGCGATTGTTTTAGTTGGACACATGAACAAAACCAATGGGGGAAAGAACATATACAGGGGACTTGGAAGTATAGATATAGCGGCAGCTGCAAGAAGTGTGTTGTTGGTTGCCAGGGATAAGGATGAGCCTTCAAAACGATATATGCTTCCAATTAAATCAAGTCTTGCTCCAGAAGGGGAACCAATAGCTTTTGAACTGGATCGAGATAAAGGATTTTCGTGGATTGGTAAATGTGAGATAGATATAAATGAGTTGGCAGCAGGACAGAAATCTTCTGCCAAGAAAGATATGGCGGTCAATTATTTGCATACGTTATTGGCAGAGAATGATGTAGCGAGCGTAAAAATCTTTGAAGAGATGAGCCGGTATGGATTCTCAAAAAGAACCGTACAAAATGCAAAGAAAGAAGCAGGAATCCAGGCATATAAAAAGGGAAATGCATGGTATTGGCACATGGAGAGGGGTGCAGCAGATGACGGAACAGGAGAGATATGCTGTAAGCCAGGAAGAACGGAAAGAGAAGATTCGTGCCAGATATAAAGGTGTAGATCGTAGCGAATTGGAGTTTATTCCGGCAAAGCAAAAAGAGAAGCTATTTGAAGATACAGGAACAAAGAGAGTTTGTGCCTATTGCCGTGTTTCTACTGATGATGTTAACCAGACTTCATCCTATGAGTTACAGAAAAATCATTATGAGGACATGATTAAGGAACATCAGGGGTGGGAATTAGTCGGGATTTATGCTGATGAAGGAATATCTGGAACGTCCTTGCAGCATAGGGATGAATTTAACCAGATGATAGAGGACTGTAAGGCAGGGAAAATAGATCTGATTGTTACAAAAAGTGTTTCTAGATTTGCCAGAAATATTGTGGACTGCATTGCAAAGGTTCGTGAACTTGCAAATATGCGGCTGCAGGTAGGAGTATTTTTTGAAACAGAACATATTTATACATTGGATAATACCAGTGAAATGATGCTGGCAGTCTTATCGGCAGCTGCACAGGAAGAATCTCATACGAAGAGTGAGATTATGAACATTTCCATAGAGCAGCGTTTTTCCAGAGGAATCTTTCTTACACCCAAATTGTTAGGATATGATATTGGTGAAGATGGAAATCTGGTGATTAATGAGGAAGAAGCGGAAACAGTGCGTTTATGCTATTATTTGTTTCTTAATGGATTTCCGACAGCAGAAATTGCAGACATACTGACGCAACTAAAGAGAAAGACAAAACCGGGAAATACCAAGTGGTCAAGTAGCAGCATAGTGAGTTTGCTGAGAAATGAACGATATTGTGGAGATGTACTTTCCAGAAAAACATTTACACCAAATTATCTTGACCATAAGGCAAAGAAAAATCGTCATGATCGTAACCAGTATAGACAATCTGATCACCATGAAGCTATTATTGACAGGGATATTTACAATGCAGCACAGAAGATGCTGACTGCAGCCAGATATGCTAAGAAGGGATTTCCGTTTCCAAATTTAAAAGTGGTGGATGAAGGAGCATTAAAAGGATTTGTTTCTGTCAACCGGTCATGGACAGGATTTACTGGGGAAGATTATGAAAAAGCAAGTCAGAGTGTCTATTCTGATCAGACAGATATAAATGATACTGAAAAAGAAGAAAGAAAAGACAGTGGCTTCGATTTATCAGGATATGAGATTGTCCGGGCACAGTTCTTTTCTACCAGATTGAATCCGGCAATGACAATTTCAGAAGGAAAGGTTACGTTTAATACTGCCTGTCTGAAAAAATTTGAAAATGTGGAATATGTTGAAATACTATTCAATTCCGTTGAAAAGTGTATTGCTGTAAGACCATGTGATAAAGATGATATAAACGCAGTAAAATGGGGAACGATACGAAACGGAAAATGGGCGGTTTTGCCGAAAAGCTGCAAGGGTTTTTCAGAACCATTATTCGACTTGATGAACTGGAATGATGAATGTAAATATCGCTTTAGAGGGCAGTATTCAAAGGAAAATAATGAGCAAATCTTATTATTCGATTTAGAAGAACCAGAAGTAATTAAACATGAAATAATACAGGAAGATTTACCAGATGTTAATACATCTGAAGGTGTAAAAGATACAGAGAATAAAGAAGAAAATAAAACAAAGAAGATTGTCAGAACACTTTTTCCGAAGCAGTGGAAGAATCATTTTGGATGTCGGACAGAGGAAGTTGTTCTTTTACATAGAGTTAAGTATTGCGGGAATTGGGATGTGCTGCGTCCAGCTAAAACAGTAGAAGGTATGGAAGTTATATCGGAAAATCTTTTAAAAAAGCTGGATAATGAAGCACAGAACATGATAGAGAAAATGAGGTGTGCAGTATGAGTGAAATGATGATGTGTCAGGCTAATGATAATACGGAAAATGTAGATCAAAAGGCACTGGAACTGGCACAGGACTTTAGTTATGATGGCTACCAGGTTGTAAGAAGGGAGCTTTTTGCCCATTTACGAGAACCGGCGGTTGTGATACGGAGGGACAGTGTGACATTTAATACTGCTTGTATTGCTGGGTTAGAAGATGCGGTTTATATTCAAATTTTGGTGAATCAGGATAATAAAAGAATGGTAGTGCGTAAATGCGAAGAAAATGATAAGGATGCTTTGCGTTGGTGCATTGAGAAACCAGATAAAAGAAAAAGTAGAAAAATGTCAAATAAATTATTCTCAGCTATGATGTATGACATGATGGGATGGGACACGGATTGCCGATACAAGATTTTGGGACACAAGATAACGCATGAAGATGAGACTATGTATATCTTTGATTTATTGGAAACAGAGATTTTCATGGATACTAAGAGAAAGAAAAAGGTAAAAACAGTATCTTCAGAAAAGGAAACGGCAGTTTCTACATCAACGGATCAGACACCAGAGCAGCGACAGGATGAAATTGCAGCGAAAGTGGCTAGAAAGCTGAACAGAATACCATTTTATCCAAAAGGATGGAAGGATTCTTTTGGTTTGCCAGTGGAGGAGCATAAAAAAGCATTGGAAACTAATTTAACAGATGGCTATATAGAATTTTCATCGACAAGGTGATAGAAGAATAGCACTCATTTTGAAAGGAGGAGTGCAGATGTCGAAAATCACAGCAAACATCACAGGGGTATCTCTGTGCCAAAAAACAGGAACAATAAGAATTTTTCGATCAACAATAAAAGAATTAAGTGATCCGAAGTATATTCGCTTCTTATTTAATCCGGAAAAGAGGACACTGGCAGTCCAGGCAGCGAAAAGAAAGGAAGCGGAGTGTTTTCGTGTGCCAGAATATAATCCAAAGGACTGGGATTTTAAAATATGTAGTATTCAGATGCAAAGAATGATCTGGAAAGTGTGTGACTGGAGTGAAAATGCCACATATCGAATAGCAGGAACACATTATCCAGAATATAATCTGGTGGAATTTGACTTAAAACAGGCTGTTGTTGTGCAAGTTGGGGAAAGTGAATAGAAGAAAGAACGAAGATTATAGGACTTCTGAGAAATCAGAGGTTCTTTTTTTATCCTTGTTTTGAGGGTGATTTAATAATCTTGTGCTTTATGAGTTAACTTTGAAAAAAAGTTGTTCCTATATTGACATTAGCAGGTACCAGACCGATATTACAGGATGAATTACTGAAATATGAACTGCATCACAGAGCCAGAATCGCCATCAAACCTGGAATTACCGGTATGTGGCAGGTAAGTGGTCGAAGCGACATCACAGATTTTGAAGAAGTCGTGCGACTGGATACAGAATATATCAGCAATCAGTTGCTATTACTATGCGGATACTGGTTTTATTGGAGAACTTCCTCAACTTGGAATATTCATAACAAATATATATATATGGCCGTTGCAGTTATTGATGCGGCTAGGAACATGGAAGCTTTTGAAGAGAAGAACAGATAAATAATAACTTGCAAAAGTGAAAGTTTTCTTCGTTACTGTTCAGAGGTATGCATAAGTCATTGTAAAAAATGACGAAATTTATTTTTTTATTTTGTTAGCCAGTCAATTATGCATGCTGAAAATGAATCTGTAATCAGACAGAGCGGATACTTTTTTGTAAACAACAGAGGAAACAGATATACAGAGCAATCAATACGGTTGATGTTGAAAAAGTATACAGAACAGGCTGGAATCGAAAGGAACATAACGCCCCATATGTTCAGACATTCATTTGCTACATATTTAATAGAAGAAGGAGTAGATGTAAGCTGTGTCCAGCAGATCCTTGGTCACAGCTCCATAAAAACGACACAGATTTATATACATATTGCAGCCAAAAAGCAGGCAGAGATTTTAAAAGAAATGCATCCTCGCAACAATATGAACATAATTGGTGCGGCATAATTCATAACTATCAAATAAAAGACATGTAATATTTATAATTTGCTGAAATAGAATTGAAGAACTCAACAATAAAGCGTTAGACTGACCTGAAAAGGGCGGTCTTTTTGTCGTGAAAATATCAAAATTCAGAGACATGCCGCGCGAATTTGTGTGAATAGCACATAAATTCTGTGAGAGCTTGCAGGTTTAATTAAAAATTTTTATTTTATTTCTATTTATTATTTACTTTTATTATAATTAGTGGTACAATTAATCCATAATTTTCAACAAGGAGTTGCTTCATGTTAATACTCAATATAACCTGATATGTTTAAGAAATACTCCTTAATTTTCACACAATCTTGTTAGCTATTTCGTATTTTTTATTCATATCTTTAATTTTCTATATTTATACCCCACCTAGTTTGTATTGTACAGGGAGTAAAGCTGACACTCTGGTTATGGATAGACTAACTATTAAAAGTTAAGTCTTAAAATGATATTTTTTGAATAAAGTACAGAAATATATTTTAGATATATCGTGAACTCCGTTAGAGTTCCTTGAATCTTGCTATGAAATAAAACTCGTAGTAAATACCTGAACCTTGACAACAAATGTTTTTAGCAATTGTGAAAGCATCACTAGAACGCAGTCGTAATAATGGCTGACAGTAGTGAAACATGATTTGTACAGAAGATGGATTAAATTTGAATTTTCACCGTATAGCCGTGCTTTTCTAATTCTCGTATATAACGAGAAAGTTGTTTTTATTCACATTTTTGGGTACCTGACTTCAAAATAGTTCTCATCAAAATTAATGCATTGTTTTAGCATTGTATTCGAGGTTTTAGATATTAAGGAGCTTTTTGTATAATTCAAATATAAGGAGTTCCGAGAAGGAAGATTGAGTGTTGATTATTTTTTCAGAAACATACCAGTAGTTACAAAGAAAATACGACATAACCGGAGGTTCAGGTAGTTCTTTTGCAATGTTCTGTACAATATCAATCTTAGAATTGGATTTATTGTATGGTACAAAAGTATAGTTCAAGATAATGTTATTGCACGAAAGCATAACAGCAACCGTTGGATAACCAGTTTATAAAAAACGCAGGGAGTAATTTATGAAAAGAGATATATTAACTGTTAAAATTTCTGAGTATCTTGGGTGCACGATAAATACTGCTAGTTTATACATGATGTTTCTTGAAAAGCCATATGCACTCGATGCAGTTATGGATGAGGATAATGTTGATGGAATAGAGTTTCTTTTATCGAAATGTCTGATTAGTGAATATGATGACGAAAGATCTGGAGGAAAAAAAGTATTTTTTTCAATTGATCCTCAATATTCATTGGCAGCAGTATTACTTGATGAGGCATGGAAACGAGATTCGGATTTGCACTCTTTGAATGTATTAAAAGACAGAACAGATATTATAGATCTTCATCAGAAATATTTATTATGGGAAGAAATTTCTGCAGAGGTTCAAAATTTGTATAAACGACAGTTACCGTACATAAAAGAGATAATTATAATTGTAAAAGGTCAAGAGAGGATGGCAAGTAGTATTGCTGAACAAATTGCTGATGTGAGAAATAATATATATGCAATGATTTCTCCGCCTCAACTTATGGGCGAAATTGTGTGGCAGACAGTTCAAGAAAAAATGCAGGCAGGAATTGTTTACAATAGGATTACTGATTTTGCAGAAATAGTTAGGCATGGGATTGAAATTGCTCGTCTAGAGGTGGAAAATTATCATGAAGAACTTTATATATATAGAAAATCAGCGCTTCCGGAGAAATTTTATGTTTTAGATCAACAAAGAGTTATATTTTTTGAGAAAAGTAAGAATAAAAAAAAGTATATAAAAAAAATTCAAATTGTCAAAAACGCTGGAATAGCAATGCAGTTTTTGGGTAGATATAATAAAATGTTAGAAGAATGTGTAAATTTTAAAACGCTTATTCCACTGATTGTGAATTATCGAAAAAAAATACTTTGTACTATAAATAATATTCTCGATAAAGAAATGACAGAATGGTTACTGGATATATTTGATTATGGAGTATTCTATTCAAAAGGAAAATATAAGTCCGATTTTATTGAGAGTGCAGTTATCAAATGTAAAGAAGAAGGTTTAATACATATTTTAGATGATGGAGAAATTGTTGTTAACTATAGCATAGATGATATATTGACGAGGAGATGAGTTATTAGAGTATAATCCAATAAGTTAATTGGTAGTGAGTAATAATGAAATGACAGTTTGAAAGGGGTGCCATTATGAACGTTAATGAATTTTATAGCCAATTTAATAGTAGTGATGTAGAATTGGTAAAAAGTTATCTTCAAAAGCGATATGTCAAAAAGAAGAGTTCTAAGAAATTTGGCATTGTTTATGACATTCTTCATCAATGTGATCTTAATTGCATTGGATGTGGAACAAATGCGGTATACATTGGTCAAACAAGGCTTGATGATGTACAACCATCATTTCAGCAGATACGATATGTGCTTTATAAAGTTAAAACATATGTCGATAGTATAAATGTTCCGGTTTTTGTTAATATTGGCGGTGGAGAGCCATTCCTTCGGAAAGATATTCTTGACATTCTTAAAAGTGCATCGGAACTTTTTGGCGAAGATGGAGTTGGTGTGGATACAAATGGTACGTTAGATTGTTCCTATGAGTTGATAAACCAGGCTATGAAATATTCATCTTATGTAGGCATCAGTGTTAATGGTCTGGAGGATTATCATAATTGGTGGGCAGGAAATAAGCGAATTAATCCATTTCAGCGTTCAATGGACACTATAAAAAAATTATGTGATTCTGGAGATTATCAGCGTGAAAAATTGGAAGTCACTTCTGTTGCGACAAATAGGAATTTGGGAGATATCCCTAAATTGATTGAGATGCTATCGGATATAGGTGTGAAAAATTATAGTATTCACAGAGCTATGCCAGTTGGTCGTATGAGCAGGCGTAAAGAATTATTGCCGACGGCAAAGGAGTATTTTGAACTCCTTGTCAGTGTTATAAAAGCAGCAGATAAGACTGGAATGGATGTTCATATTCATCATTCGATTGAGTCTATACATGAGACATTAATGCTGGGATTATCTACATATGAAGAAGATAAAGTGGGGAATCCGGATATAGGATCTTCAATTGGTATTGAGCCAGAAGGAAGATTAGTCTTCGATCCTTGGTGTACAAGCGGTATGTGGACTTTATTGTCCAGTGGATGTATTTATGATAATAATCTAAAATTCGAAGAGCTTTTGACAGATAAAGGTAGTGTCTTTGATATTTCAAAAACATATACAGCACCGCATTTAAGATGCAATGGATGCCAAATGCCTTGTTCAGGAGGAAGCAGAATTGTATCTGCCGCAAATAGTTTATTAGATGTTACCGAAAAGGATGTACAATTATCAGATTTATTGTCAGCTATGATAGCTATGGATCCTGCATGTCCGTTTTACAAAGAGGAGGAGGACGATGAGGAATTTTAAAATACAAACTGAAATATCTATTTCGCAGGTAAAAGAATTTGTTTATAAAGCAAAAAAAGAAACTTTTGCAGGGACAGATACAAAGGTTTCCATGACAAATCAAAGTTCAATACTTTCTTATAGGGCATTTAACTCTGGCGAATATGGTGGAATGATATACAATGATGAATATAGTGGCAATACAGTGGAGGCAGGGCAGGAAACTGTATCCATGGATTTGTGTAATGTATGGAGAAACCAGTACTATGGAGGCTCTTTTTTACAATATTGGGATGGTAAAAGAGTAAAAGAATTGGATATTTCTGCATGTGTTCAAATAGAATATCTTCCTTTTATAACTATTGAATTTTTAAAACAAGCATTACTGCAGCTTCCACCAGAATTTCCAGTTAGAGGTCCGCATTATTTTCATGCTAATCAAGTTGATTTTGAGGGAGAATCATATCATGGAAATTGGGAATATGAAAATAATTGGAAGAAAATTCCTGTTTATAGTATTGAAGATCCTTTTGCCGCATTTCAAGGAGAAGAAGTTATTCGATGCAATGGAATAGTGGTTTATTGGCATGGATATCAAGGGGGATTTTTGAGAGATAAATATTTTCCTATCATCCTAAAAAGATAGCTGTCGGATATATAACTTCTCGGAATCTCAATGAATGAGATTCCAACCGAAAATTGACAACTGAATATCGTGCAGGAAAAGAAATTTACGAGAAATGGACATAAACATTGGATATAGCAGGTACTATGCCTTGAAAAATTTTATGGAGTCGTTTAAGATAACATTATTAAGAGGCCAATCTTAATAATGAATCTTGAAATGCCTCGACTGACGGCATTTCCCAGGCATCAAGATGTTGTAGCATCATGATGCCATAGAGGTGGCAGTACAACATCTTTGTAGAGCGGTGTCTGCCGTCTTCTAATTTATAGTCCTCTTTCTCACGCTTGTTGGAGCATTCTACGGAAGTTCTTCCATCATATTCCTTTTTCCATGGTTTACTGTCTCTTGGCGGTATGTTAAATAATCTTGGATTATCTGCAGTAAAAATGTGTACGGTTCTTCCGTATTTCGCAGGTGAACAGGATGCTCACAGAAGCAGCCACGTGTCCGATTTGATTTTGGACAACGGTATTTCGCCCGGTGCTTAGCAGCCTCATATCCGTCTTTATGCATACGTAAGCCCATCTTACAGATCGGGACGCCGTCCTCATCAATGGTGAAATCGTCCTTATAAGTGAAATGTCCGGTATGTCCGGGATTAAGGTCGATAAAGGGAGTGATATTTTTCTGTCTGCAGTATTCATAGACAGCATAAGCGTCATGGGCGGAATCCAGAAGGAGTTTTTCAATACGGAACTCCGGAAGGTATGCTTTCATGGAGAAAAAAGAATGCAGAAAAGAAAGCATATCATGCCGGGAAGCACGCTCTAAAAGAGGGAATACGGGAAGGTCACTATGGGAATCGGAGGCCACATACATGTAGAGGTGGTAACCGAAGAAATAACATTCCCGATGGGAGTCCCATCCCCAGTTACAATCCGGCTGGGAATAATGACGTTTGCAATTACAGGCGGAACAGCCATTTTCCCTGCAATCACAGATCCGTTTTTTCCGCTGCTGGGCGGCAGTGCGGACAGGGGTCCCGTCACCGGCAAGAGCCAGATGCTCCGTGTCAATAAGTCCCTTTGAGCAGGAAACGGACAGGAACTGCTGGTGATAAAGCCGGAAGATGAGAAAGAATGGATTTTCTGGTTTGAGCTGCCAGCGTTCCAGCAAAGGAAGAAGTCGGGATGCCGTACTGGAAGAATCACAGGGAGTTTTATCGCCTTTCTTTTTCCCTTTGGGCGGTTTCATTTTAGGGAAACGGTCTTTTGGTGAAAGGTTGTCTTTGTCATTCTGCCAGATGCGGGAAAAGAAATCATAAAAAGTCCCGACACCAGGGGTATCCCCGAAAGGGAATCCACTGAGGATAGCATAAAGAGGAGTTTCCCTGAGCATGCGACACCAAACCGTGATGGAAGTCACTTTGAGTTTTAAAGCAAGCAGATAAGAACGCAGCATACAGGAAGGGAGTCTTGGTTCCGGACCAAAGATAGAATAACAATGCTGCATGATGGGATCCGTCATAGAGAGATCAAGGTACCAAAGCTGCACGATATAATCCCAGGTACTCTTAGAGAGAGCAAACGGGTCAGGATAAAATTTAAGGAAATCAGATACGAAAGTATCCTGATAGGCGGAATGTCCGCCGATATTAACAGGTAACATAAAAATCGCCTCCAGTCGATTGAAATAAAATATAATCAATCGGCTTCGCCACAAATTTTTGGTGATTTGTCAAGCGTTTTTGCAAAAAAGTGGGTGATTTTTTGAAACAGGGGTCTGGAAGCCTTGTAAAATCAGGGCTGAAGATTCCGAGAAGTTATATATAATAAGAGGAGGAAAATTATGGATATAAAAGAAATTAATTCATCATCTTATGTTTCGAAATCAAAACTTCCAGATGCGGATTATGTGATTAATCCATATGTGGGATGTCCACATAAGTGTATTTATTGTTATGCTGAATTTATGAAACGCTTTTCAGGACACTCACGTGAAGAATGGGGAGATTTTTTGGATGTAAAAAAATGCGGTAAAGCAATAGATGGAGCTTCATTTTGCGAGACTGATACGCTTTTATTTGGATCAGTAACAGATGCTTACAATCCTTTTGAAAAAAAGTATAAAATAACAAGAAAAATTTTGGAACAACTTGTGCCGTGTGAAGCACGTATTGAAATATTGACGAAATCAGATTTGGTTTTGCGAGATATTGACATTTTTAAGAAAATGTCAAATGTTTATGTTGGCGTCTCTATGAATACTATGGATGATATTTTTCGTAAAGAAATAGAACCTTATGCATCTAGCATAGAACGACGTATTAATACATTAAAGACATTACATGATGAGGGCATTCCAACATATTTATTTATGTCTCCAATTTTTCCTGGTTTAAGTGATTATAAGGAAGTTATTAAGAATACATACAAATATGTGGATTACACCTGTTTCGAGAATTTAAATTTAAGGGGCGGCTATTTGCCTCGTGTTTTGGGTTATATTAAAGAATCTTATCCAGATTATCATGATTTGTTTAAGTCAATATATT
>SKEZ01000402.1_pt1 | contig 35126 bp, 44 predicted proteins | sample 4843881 | NCBI WGS metagenome assembly SKEZ01 (sample SAMN11008796, study PRJNA524170) | human gut metagenome | isolation source: fecal sample from pouch patient p1, p46 | place: Israel: Tel-Aviv | reverse complement strand
AAATGAAATTTTTTTGCACAACCGCAGAACTTTTCCGCAGGGCATCAGTCTTAATTAGTGCCACTGCTTTTCTTTGATGTCCCCATTTTGTGGAGCCCATCAACCCCGCCATTTCGGTTCAAGGTTGATGGGTTTTTTGTTGCCTGAAATTTAAGCTGTTTAAAATCATGATGTTAGAAACACTGTTTTTTAACGATGGCGACAAAATGGCGGCAGCGTCAAAGAGAGAGCGCCACCTGTCCTGATTTCATTGGATGTGGCTGAACCGGATTTGACTCTTTTGGCGTTGCAATCGAACGAACAAAAGTTTCATGGGTAACAAAAGTATGGCTGCAGTTAATGTTCTGGCACTGGTTGTAACGCTCTTTGGTCAATGAAGATACCTGAAAACTGCTGCGAGTATGGGCGGCACTTCCACACAGTGGGCAAATCATCATTTTTCGAGTTCTCCCCATTTTTGCTAAATTCACAATAATGATACCGCATTATTCCATTTTGCAAACTTAAAAGTTCTCCATTGCGAAGAATCATTCCATTTCGAAATCATCAATCCTCACTTCAAGCTCCAGACTGGTTGTAAAACCGTTATCGGGGCTGACGGTATGCGTCAGAGTCGTAATGGTCCATTCCGCATCATCTATCGGCTGTTTAAAGCCACTGACCTTCACAGGCATTTCTGTGTAGAGATCTGCCCGCCCTTCCGCCAGTTGTAGCGAGAATGATGCAACGCCGCGTTGCAGACGTTCCCACTGCATTTTCGCTGCCCGTTCGGCGTTGCTCCGGTTGGCATAAGTGCGATTAAGTACCAGCACGTTTTCATCCGTCCCCACCAGGTAATCGCCCTGCTTCGCTTCCGGCTCTTTCTTCTGCTTCTTAGTCCTGCGCTTACGCTTCACCGTAGTGCTTTCTTTCTTCGCGGGTTCGCGGGTATGCAACCAGCTGGCAATGACGCCCGTGTAAGCTCCGCGATCTGCCAGGGTAAAGCGGTGACTGTCGCCGTCCTTACGTGTGATAGTGATCACCGGCAGTGGTTTACCGCTGGCGCTTTTACCCTGTCCCTGCCGGATGAATAACAGATTGCCATTTTTCACCGACGCGATGGCACCGTACTGGCGCGCCAGCCGCATCAGAAAACTGCCGTCACTCTCATTAGTCTGGTCTATATGATCCACGGGTTTATCAGACAGGTCTTTACCCAGTGCCATCTTCAGCTTGTGACGCGCGGCTATTTCCTTCACCACTTCCCCGACAGTGGTCTTGTGCCACGATTTTTCACGGCGGGTATTCAGCGTTTCCCTAAAATCAGCACTTCGCGCCCGGATAGTCAGGCGATCCGGTGCGCCAGTGTGTTCAATCTCGTCCACCGTGAATGCCCCTTTCGGGAAAAGCGGCTGCCCTTTCCAGCCCAGCGCCAGCGTAATAACCGCACCACGACGCGGCAGCACGATTTTTCCGTCGGCGTCGTCCAGTTCCAGATCAAGCTGGTCTGCTTCAAAGCCCCGGTTATCCGTCAGCGTCAGCCCCATCAGGCAGTTGTCCAGCACAGTGGTGATATCCCTGCCTTCAATACTGATGCTGAATGCCGGAGTTTTGTTGCCTTTGTTAAGCAGTTCAGAGCTGAAATTCACGACAGCAGCCCTCCCACCGTTTTACTGATATCGCTTAATGCAGATGTTGCCGTGTCCTGCAGATTATTCAGCTGCGCACTGAGATCACCGAACATATCGGACAGGGATTCATCCACCCGTTTGAGCGACAGGGTGAACTCAATCCGGCGCGGCATACCGTCGCGGAAAAACTCCGTTTTAGTCTGATTCAGTCCCTCAATCACATACATGCCGTAAATCGTGCCGCTGCCTTCAATCAGAGGCCATGCTTTCCCCTGTTCTGCCATCTGCTCCAGTGCCAGCAACGACAGCCTGCCACCTGTTATCTCCGGCATAAGAACACCGGAAAGCGTCAGCATGTCGTTGTCCGGTCCCAGAAACTGCGTGGACGGACGTCGGTTTACCCGGCTGTTTGCCGCATGTCGCCAGCTGCGTTGATACTGCAGTTCCTGATACGGAACGGTGCGCAGCATAAACACGTACAATCCCAGCACCATCATCATGCGTCGTATCCCCCCTGATCGCTGTAGTTACTCCTGGCTTTTGCCTTCAGCCTGCGTTCACGTTCATCAAGCTGGCGTGCCACCTCCCGCGCAATATCCTGAGCACTTTGTCCTGGCTGCGTCTGGATGATGATCTGCGTCGGTGCCTCAATCCGTTGAACTGGCGGCACAGTGGCTGCGCGACTCATCATCGCTTCACCACCTTTCGCGGGAAGCGCCAAAGGATGCAACGGTGGAAGCTCTGCAGGCGCGGCAGCAACGCCCATCATTCCGGCAACAATGGCAGCCAGTGCAGCTGTATTTCTCCGGCTGGTCACATTTGCCGGGCCGTTAACAATTTCCGGCCCGTTTTCACCGACGATGCCAAACTGCCCGCGCGGGATATAGCCGCCGCTGTCATACATCCCCGCAAAGCCATATCCCCATGATGGAAAACCACCCGATGGCATCATCACTTTACCGTCTGCATTCACCGTCGCAGGTTGCTGACGCGTCACGCTTTCCGGCAGTTTCGCCTTTGCAGCTTCTTTACTGACAATGCCGAGTTTATCCAGCAACCAGGAAACACCGGATTTCAGGGAGTCCAGCGGATGCATGACCATATTCAGCCCCTCCGCCAGAGCCTCCCCGAATCGTCGCCCCATTGCCGCTGCGCTCTGCAGTTCAGCAGAGGTCGACTTAACAGGCGTCAGCAGATCAGTAAACCAACCCCACAACGCCTGCACTTTGTCGCCAACCCACTGAAACACAGGCTTAAGTGGTTCGAATGCAGCACTGATGGGACCTGCCGACGCTTTGAATCCTTCCACCACGCCACCGAGAAATGCGGTGATGGGTTGCCAGTATTTCCAGACAACCAGCGCCACACCCGTCAGTGCAGTAACCACAAGACCTATCGGACTGAGCAGAGCACCTAACAGACCAGATACGGCATACAGCGCAACGCGCAGCATCGCCAGTGGACCAGATGCCAGTACTCGCAGCACCGTGCCTGCGGCGACCAGTCCACCGCGCAGTACCGCCAGAGGATTCATAAACATCACAGCAACAGCACGTAAACCGGATAATCCAGACCGCAAAAGTGCAACCGGCGCACCTGCTACAGTTTTCAGGACATTTCCCGTCAGTGATGCCGTGCGGCGCAAAGACGACAACGGCGCAGTAAGTAAACCTGCGGCGTTGCCCGATGAAGCAAGCCCGCGTCGCAGCAGTGCCAGTGGTGCGCCAGCCAGCCAGGACAACGCGCTGCTGGTTCGAGTTACTGCTGCCGTAACGGAAGGTAACGTTTTGATACCCAGCACAGAGAATCCCAGACGGATCACTGCCAGCGGCCCCAGCACTGCAGCCAGCGCCACCGCTAAGGTGCCGAGGCCTACGGTAACCGCAGCCACCACAGCGGCTACTTTCATCAGTGTGCCTGTCAGTTCCGGGTTAGCTTCCACCCAGCGGCGCAACGCCCCCGTGATGCTTTTCACCGTGTACAGAATATCCATCAGCGGCTGGCGCAGCGTTTCGCCCAGGCTGCTGAAGGTATTCTGCGCTCCGGTTTTAACCAGCAACCACTGAGCAGAAAGTGAGTCCTTGTTGATGTCGGATTCTTTCTGCATGGAACCGAGCGCATCATTGCCCGCTGTCAGTTTTAGCTGGCGCTGTAGTTCCGGCAGGTTGTTTGCCAGTTTCGCCGCGTCATCGCCAAACTCTTTACCAAACAACATGGTCATGGCAGACAGACGCTTGTCCTGCGGCAGTGCGTTCACCTTCTCCAGCACACGCTGGATAGTTCCCATCGCATCCTTCGTCATCTGCTTTTCAATCACTTCAGGATTGAGTTTCAGCAGATTCATCCCTTCAAAGAAACTCTTGCTTTGCATGGTGGCAATGGACAATTCACGCACCATCGCGTTTGCTGCACTGGCTGCAACCTCCGGCGCAGCGCCCAGTGTCAGAAAGGTGGAACCCAGTGCCGCCGCTTTACGATAATCCAGACGGTCAGCCACACCGCCCAGACGTTGCATCACATCAATGATGTCCGCCCCTTTCGACATGGCGTTATCATCCAGATAGTTCAGCGCATCGCCGAGCTGTTCAATATTGCGGGTAGGTATTTTGTAGAGCTGGGCGATTTTCCCCAGACTTTCTGACAGTTCATCCGCTGGCAGCTCAAAGGCTGTTGCCGCCTTTGCTGCCGTACTGGCGAAGGCCAGCAGGTCACGTTTCTGGTCTTCCCAGCTGTCGTCAGGGTTTGCGACGTTCATGCGCGCACCACCTTCAACCAGTGCAGCGAAGTCCACCGCACCGTTTTCCATCGGCAACTGTTCGCTGGCAGCCTTGATGGCATCCTGCATTTCATAAAAACGTGCAGTACGGTTGCCATTATCGTCACGCAGACCATTGACCTGCTTTGCCACACCTTTCATGGCATCTTCCATGCTGGTATAGCTTTTTACTGCCGCCATCACTGGCGTCCCCATTGCCAGCCCTGCAGCCGTGGTAGTGGCTCCGGCTCCTGCAATACGATCGCGCACCTCCAGCGAACGGGCATAACTGGCACGCGCCGCATTCATCCTGCGCTGAGCTTCACCCAGTCGCTTCAGCCGCGCCTCCTGTTTCGACAATTCCTGGTTATAACGTGATGTTTCACGGGCTAAACGGGCAGTTGCTCCCGCATCATCTTTCGCAGAAATTCCCGCCCGGTACAGTTCTGCACGCACAAGCGCCGTTTGCTTCTGCAAATATTTTTGCTGTTCTTCCAGGCGTTGGACTGCCAGCGTTTGCCGACCTAAAGCCACAAGGTGCCGTTGTGATGGTTGTTCCATCGCCTCCAGCTCAGAGCTAAGCAAATTAGCCTTCTGTCTGGCATAGTTCAGCCTGTCGCCTAACTTCTTGTTATCAGCCTGCAGCTTGCGAAATTTTTCCAGGCTATTACCCGCCTGATTGAGTTGCTTTAATGCGTCACGGGAGTTTCTGATTGCGCCAGCCAGCTCTTTCGAACTGGCCTGTGCAACACGGAATGGGCGGGTGAGTTTGTCAACCGCATTAAGAATGACCTGCAGCCGCAGGTTGTTATCACTCATCGTTGGCCCCGCTTCTCTGAATCGCTTTATACCGCCATTCCAGCACTTCGGTCAGCGGCATAACGTCAGTAACGGATGGCGGCCAGTGAAAAATGGTGGCGATGTCTGCCACCAGATCGTCAACCGTCAGGCTGTCGGTAAACCGGCAAGCACCGACTTCTTCAACAAAAAAGTGACAACCTCAACCGACATAGCGGTGAGATCTGCCGGGTCCATCTCTGCGATTTCCTGTGCAGTCAGTACCGGACTGGAAATGCGGGGGATCACGGTCATCATCGCGTTCACATCCATATCCATAATGGCCTGCAGGCGCGTGCCGCGCAGCGCACCGGACTGCGGCTTACGCAGCACAATTTCGGTGATTTCCGTTTTACCGCGCTTGATAGGGGTATCCAGTTGAATGGTCTTTTCAGTCTGCTTATCGCTCATTTTGTTGTCCTGTAAATTGGGTTCTGGCGCGGTATCCCGCGCCGTTCAGATACATCAGAGGCCGAGGGCGTTGCGGTGCGCTTCCATCAGGTCCACACCGTCCACAATTTCCACCATGTTGATAAGGTCCACTTCATAGAGCACCTCACCATTGATGGTCAGCTTCGCGTAGCTGTTGGTACTGGTCACTTTGGTGGTGTTGCTTTCGCCCGTCTTCCACTCGCCGGAATCCACTTCTTTGTGACGTCCACGCACCACAAGCTCCACGGCCTGCACTTCCCCGGTATCGTCACGCTGGATAGAGCCGGTAAAGCGCAACTGGATGCCATCCACCGTGGATTTGCCCATCTGCTTAAACAGCAGCAGTTCGGTACCACCAATAGAAAATTCTGTATCCAGTGCACTGTCATCCAGTCCCAGATCCACATCCACCGCCCCCGGCATACCGCCGCCGCGATACTTCTCATATTTGCGGGTGAATTTCGGCAGCGTCAGCGACTCAACGATTCCCTGCCAGTTGTTCCCGTCGTTAAACAGGTTCAGATGTTTTAATTTGCGTGGTAAAGCCATGTTGTCCCCTTACGCGCTGACCTGGCTGGCGAAATTCACCAGGTACTGATCGGTGATGCGCTGGCGCAGCATCAGATTTTCAAGTGGCGGCACTGGCGTGTAGTCGTAGTCGATGGTGAGTTTTCCGGCTTTAAGCGTGTCTTTGTCGTTCACCGACTCGTCCAGCCAGCAATCACCACCAATGAGATAGCCCTGACTGACCAGGCTGCGCATTTTGGCGCGGATACCTTCGATAATGTCGCGGGCCAGCGACGGGTTCAGCGGTTTGTCCACCGCCCACATGTGTGCTTCTGCCATCGTGTCCGTCAGCACCTGCGCCGTGCGGGTGTAGTTTTCGAAAGCAAAAAGCGGATCATCGCTCAGACAGCGGGAACCCCAGAAGCGGAAACCATCCTTGCGCACAAGCGTGGTGACGTCGTTCTGGTTCAGCAGACCTGCATCGGTTGCCGGGTCCTGCAGATCCCAGAACACATCAGCAGAAATTCCGGTGACACCGTTCACGCCCACGTTGGACAGGCTTTTGTGCCATCCGGTCTGCTCATCAATTTTGGCGCGCAGACCGAGCGCACGGGCGGTGGCATAAGCCGTTGCTTCGGCATTCAGCACCGTGTCCCAGCCAGTAAAGTCGGGCCAGATCAGCATTCCTTCACGCTGACTGAAGTTTTCACGGTAAGTGATTGCTTCCTGCACCGTCTTGCAACCATACGCTGACAGGTAAGCAAACCCACGCAGGCTTTGCGCCACGCTCAGCAACTCAGTAGCTACCGCCTTCGTGTCGTGACCTGGCACGCCGAGAATGCGCGGTTTAACGCCGAGCTGTGACTGGGCAGATAACAGGGCTTTCATGCCTGTTTTTTTACCTTCAGCAGTCACTGCGCCGATGATATTGGTCGTGGTTTCTTCTTCCGTTTCACCCTGCGGCACACGCACAACAACGGTCACGGGTTTTGCCTGGTCAGCGATGGCGTCCAGCGAACGGGCCAGCGTACCGGACTCACCCGCTTTACCGCTGGCAGTCAGCACATCAGTGATCAGCACGGGTTTATTAAGAGGAAACATTTTTGCATCGGCATCATCGCCCGTGCAGACCATACCCACGATGGCGGTGCTCACCGTGGTAATGGATCGGGTGCCTTCGTTGACTTCAACAACGCGCACCCCGTGGTGGTAATCCTGAGCCATAGTGGCGAACCTCCTGATTGGATTAGGCTTCGCCCTATGTTGAAGTGATTGTGCCTGACAAACAGCTAAGCGCAGTTGTACCGTTATTCACACAAAATGACGGTATTTGTCTGCTGCAGGGATAATCAAAATAATGCTGATTCAGGGAGATTCATTGCTCTTATTTGCCGGAAATTTTCTATAAATGGTAGAAACGCCTACATCAAAAATCAGTGCAATACGCTGTCTTGATTCTCCGGCCTCGAGTAAACGCCCAATCTGTGCCCACTGTTCGGTGGTCAACTTAGGACGGCGTCCACCTACTCTGCCTTTGGCACGAGCTGCAGCCAGCCCTGCCCTGGTACGTTCAACTATCAGTTCGCGTTCCATTTCAGCCAGGGCACCCATGACATGAAAAAAGAAACGGCCCATTGGGGTGCTGGTATCAATACTGTCAGTCAGGCTTCGGAAATTCACGCCTCGCTGACGCAACTCTTCTATCAGCGTAACAAGATGCCGCATACTGCGCCCCAACCTGTCCAGCTTCCAGACAACCAGCGTGTCTCCTGCCGATAGTGTCCTGAGCAGTTTTTTCAACCCTGGTCTGTCGGACTTAGTGCCACTGATTTTATCCTCAAAAATCCGCTCACATCCCGCGCAGTTCAGTGCATTACGTTGCAAATCGGTGTTCTGGTCATTTGTTGACACGCGCACATAGCCAATAAGCATGATCATCCCCCTGAATAAAAACCGGGGATGATGCCAGTTAGCCATTATCTCTGCATTTTCATAAACGTTGGTTTGGGAGAAGCGGCAAAACGAAATGTGGGTAACGAGCAAAACCAAATTCCGGATATGGCGGCGTTTGCCAGTTCACTTTCATCAACGGGTTTTCAAAAACTCCCTTCAGGTCTGATTATTCAGTGGGGTATTGTCAGTGGAGCATCAAACTATACGGTGACTTACCCGGTAACATTCCCAAATCGTTCACTTGCGCTGTTGGCTGTGCCACATACAACGTCGGTGGCTGGTATATCTGCAATGGGCATAGCGAACTGTTCTGATATCAGCAAATCACAGTTCTATATAATTGTTGGCGGTATATCTCAGGGAGAAATTGTCAAATATGAAAGGTCCTGTTTTTGGGTAGCAATCGGTGTATAGGTATATCTATGATTTATTTCTCAAAATCGACTAATGGTTTTTTCTTTGATGGTATAAACAGCGACATGCCTGCTGACATTGTTGAGATAAGTACAGACTTATACAATGAATTAATTGCCGGACAGCAGGAAGGGGGGAAATTAATCACGTCAGATGAAAATGGTTTACCGGTACTGAAATCTCCGGCGATTGATTATGTCGCACGTGCTGAAAATCAGCGAATGCAGTTACTTGCTCATGCCGATAATGTCACAGCTGACTGGCGGGTGGAATTAATGCTTGGTGATATCAGCAGTACAGATAAAGAAAAACTATCTGCCTGGATGGACTACAAAAAAGAAGTAAAAGCCGTCGACACTTCGACGGCTCCTGAGATTAGCTGGCCTGAGTTACCGGAGGTGTAGGCCATTCAATATCTGGCGCACCGGAAGTATCGACCAGTTCCAGTGCGTCCAGGTAATCCAGCCACAAATTATATTGTGCCAGTTCCTCACCTTTCAGCCGGCCAATAGCCGCTTTACCAGGCCATTGTTTACTGTTCATATAATCGTTGGCCTGTTCAATAAGTATATTTTTCATTCCCTCCGCTTCAGCTATTTCCTGTTCATGTGTCTTCGCTGGATATTCAGTAAGTACAGGGTAGTTATCCGGGCTATTGATAATAATTTTCCCCGTACTCTGACCATTCATAAGTTCATAATAAAGAGCATCTTCAATATCGAAAGCATCATCGGGAATATCGCTGTTGTTTTCAGAGAAAAATCCCTGAACAGATGGGGACCATTTCATTTTCATAATTTCCCAATTCCTAAAATATGGACATCATCAGCCTTACGGGCATTCCAGGTGACAATTACATCGGTAGAGTGACGATTAACTGAGATTGCGTATGCTTCGTTAGTCGAGCCAGAAACTTTTGTGGCAAACACAGCAAACAGGACACCAAATGACTGGGGCCATTTATAGCCTGACAGCTGATAATTACCATTATCCAGTGTTACAGCTTTGACTGCTGCACTTGATGGAATCGTCAGCCACTGGAGTATCAACCCTCCTGGCAAAAGTTGTTTTCCATAAAAATCCCTCACACCACTAAATGAAACCATATCCGGTATCTGATTTTCCCCTGTTCCCACGTCCCGTTTTGCCGCTTCTCCCAAACCAAGGTATGCGAGAAGACCGGCAACATCCTTTCCACTCAAATTAGTCAGCGTATTGTCCAGCGGTTGTTTGCCTGCCAGTGCATTAAGCACTGTTGTTGAAAAGTTAGGGTCATTCCCCAGCGCCGCCGCCAGTTCATTCAGTGTATCCAGTGCCGCAGGGGCAGAACCCACCATTGCCGCAATTGCTGATTTCACAAAAGCCGTGGTGGCAATCTGTGTATTGTTGACCGACTGTGCCGCAGTAGGTGCTGTTGGCGTTCCGGTAAGTGCGGGACTCGACAGCGGAGCTTTCAGTGCCAGCGCATTGTTAATGGTGGTGCTGAATTTCGGGTCATTGTTAATGGCTGCGGCAATTTCTTTCAGTGTGTCCAGCGTGGCTGGCGCACCGTTAATCAGAGCGGTAATAGCGGCCTGAACAAACTCAGTGGTCGCAATCCGCGTGGTGTTATTTCCCGCCGCTGGCGTTGGCGCTTTGGGGGTTCCGGTAAACGTCGGACTTTCTTTGGGTGCATACTGTGAATGCGGGTCCGGTGCGGCAAGATGTTTTGCCATCAGGTCATCCACGTACACCTTCAGCTCCAGTGCCTTGTCATCCACATACTTGCGGGTTGCCAGCACTACGGCAGGGTCGATTTTCAGGGTGATATTGTCCGTGCTGCTGGTAATCAACACCATACGCACGGTCTGGGTACGCCCGCTGCCTTCAGCCAGTTGCGGCTTATAGCTTTCCGGGCAGTTGCCCACGGCAATCAATGCCCCGGACTCATCAAACAGGCCCACTTCACGTATCCACCAACCGCCCTCGTTTTCAGGGATCACCTGTTCAGCAATAATCTGGCTGCTGTTCTGCGGGTCGATGTACAGCATATTCAGCGCAGCCCGGCGTTTCTCATTTACTAATGCTGTCTGCTTTGCGTCCGGCGTTGGCAATGTTCCGCCGCCATCGCCTACCGCCATATGGGTAATTTTTAAAGGCACACCGAGCGCGGCGGCGCTGGCAAGTTTCGCCGCACCAATATCCGTCAGCAGGGTATAAAATTTTGTGCTCATGGATTCACTCTCATTGTGTCAATAACATGGACCGCCCCGCCTTCATGCGCGGTGCCACCGGAAATAATTGTTTCGTTGATATACGGATAGATCGTGATTTCTTCGCCAATATAGCTGGCGGCTCCCACCCAATGCGGGCCGCTGGTCTGCAGATTGATGGACATGCCGATCATGTGACGGCTACATGGTTTGGCATCGCTTATCAGTCGCTCAAGTTCCAGATAGGTATCTTCAGTGATGCCCTGGTCCTGCACGCCGATATCCAGGCGAAACGTGCCCGGTGCCTCTCCGGTCTGCCACCACTCAATAATGCGGATCAGAAAGCCGAACGGCTCCACCACCCGCCGCACGGCACTGGTGGTCCCTTTATGCTGATGAATATAAAAAGCATCCTTCACCACCTGGCGCTTGACGCTTTCTGTCCAGCCCTCGTCCCAGCGATCCACAGAGAACGCCCAGGCGAGATAAGGCAGGAAACTGACCGGACAGGTTGCCGGATTCCACAAGTCACGCAGCGGCACCTGCAGATCAGAAATCCCGCTGCAGGTTTGCGCCAGTCGTCGCTCCAGTGAAGTTGAACCCGGTGGCAGCAGACTATTCATCCGTTCCTCCGTTGGTCACGCTCCACTGCGTACATGATGCCGCCTGTGTTTTGTTCAGGACCACATCCGCCAGAGGAGAAGCCAGCTCCACACGCTGCACACCCTCAACATGCAGGGCGGCAAAGATGGCGCTACGGCGAATATCCCGACCAAGACGCGTCTGACTGGCAATGTACCTCTGCAGGCTGGCTTTTGCCGCTGCCATTACCGGCTCTGCTTCCGGTCCCGGATAGAGAAAAATGGTGGCTTCCACGCGGTACGGGATGATTTCCGCGCTGCGAACCGTCAGACGGTCAGCCACCGGGCGGACATTCTCACTGTTCAGTGCTTTCTCCACCACATCCAGCAGGTCTTTTTCTGCTGTTCCGTCTCCTTCGCGGCTAAGGACTGTCAGCACCACCTCTGCAGGTGCCGGACTGGTTGCACTGGCATCCGCCACCCGACCGTCGGCGCTTCGGGCATGAAATTCATAAGCGGCAGTTGGTCCCGCAACTGAAAGCCCCTCAAAGGCTGCAGGCACACGCAGGCGTAACGCTTCATCGCTTTCCATCACAGCTGCAACGGGCGGCACAGCATCATTATCAGCAGGCGTCACCGTCAGGCGTGTCACGTTGTAGTTAGCAGCGAGCTGGTCAAGATCGCCGCCCATCGCGTAAGCCACCATCACCGCCTGCGCGGCTTCGTTAATGCGCTGGCGCAGAAGCAACTCACGGTAAGCGTTCTCCTGCAACAATTTAGTGACGGGTTCAGATTCCAGTTCCAGCGTGCGGATCACGGCTTCCTGCTCATCTTTCGGATGAAGCGCCACAAATTCTGCTTTGCGTTCGGCAAGCAGCGTCTCAAAGTCCGGCACATCCACAATCTGCGGTGCAGGCAACTGCGAAAGGTCAATCACTGCCATTCTCTGCTCCTGTTGATACGGAAAGGGACACAGGCACACCGTTATTCCGCCGCCCGGTCAGCTCCACCACCATAGAACCGTCAAAGTTGCTGTTGATAGTGATGGAATCCAGCGTCAGCCGTGGCTCCCAGCGACTCAGCGCCACATACACTGCCGACATGACCTGCAGGCGTAATGCCGGATTTTGTGGCTGATCTATTAAAACCGACAGGAGGGAACCATATTCCCGGCGGGCAATGCGGCTACCCTGCGGTGTCAGCAGAATGTCCCGCACCGACTGGCGCAGATGATCAATATCAGTAATGACTTTGCCGCTGGTATTGTTCATCCCGCTATAAAGCGTCATACCGGGCCTCCGGTTGTATCGCCGCCTTTCAGGACGCCAGTATGCTGATGCGCATCAACCACAATCCCGTTAGAACTCATCGCACCGCCGCCCTGGGTAACGCCACCATTGATCACCACTTCGCTGTTAATACGCGTGCGGTCAGCCTCCAGTACAAACTCACTGGTTTTCATGGTGATGTTGTCAGCGGCCTCAATGACCATTGATTTGATGCCCCTGACATACCAGCGCCCGGTGGCGGGTTCGTATTCAAACCAGCCACCGTCAGGATGTTCTATCACGCAGGCGTCCGCCGACGTCGACGGTGGCGCGAACTGATTCGAATAGATGGCGGGTAACGCAAAGGCGGTTTCCAGATTGCCGCCCAGACTCAGCAGCACCACCTGCTCACCTTCCGATGGTCGCCACCATGTGCGGGCATTACCCGCGCGCAGCGTCAGCCAGTTAATCCAGTTGGTTTCAAGGTCGCCCGTTTTCACCCGACAAAGCCAGTTTTCCCGGTCCACTTCGGTGACTACACCTATGCGGATCAGATTGGTGATAAGGCGCATGATTTCTGTGAGTTGTGAGTTCATGCCTATAGATTGACATGGGGTGATTATGAAGTATAAATATTGCGGTTTGTATCACTCACTATACAATGCTGATAAAAAACAATGAATAAATTCCAAATTAGTCCAAATTTAAAACCTGAAACAAAACTGTGGCGCTATATGTCTCTTGATAAATTCATCGATATATTATCCAGAGAAGAGCTATATTTTTCTCCTCTTAGTTCTTACAGCAATAGCGATCCATATGAGGGGTTATTACCTAAGGTTGCCTTAAATGCGTGGGCAAGCATCGTCAAAAGTAAGTTTAATGATATACAATCATATTTCAATGATACCGTAGAGCGTATCAGGGAAAACGAACTATTAGGCAGAATCTCTAATGAAAAAGCCGAAACAGAAATCACCAAGTTGCAAACAATGATGGATACACAATTACCAAAAATAGAATCTATCTATTTTAAGATTTTAAACTCCGTCACAGTGAATTGTTGGCATCAAAATGAACATGAGTCAGAAGGAATGTGGCGTTTGTATTCAGATGCTAACAAAGGAATAGCAATTCAAACATCAATATCACGCTTGATAGATTCACTTCAATCTGAAGAGATTATCTCTATTAGTGAAGTAAAATACATTGATTATTTCGATGAAAAACTAACATCTGAAGATTGCGTCGTGAACGGAAGAATGGTTCCTTTTTTAAAACGAAAAGCTTTTTCACATGAAAATGAAGTACGTTTATCCATAACACCAAAAATTATTAATAGCGACATCGAAAACTATACTCCCAAGGGGATAAGAATAAAAACAGATCCTGTAAAGCTAATCGAAAAAATATACATTTCTCCATATGCTTCACAACCTTACCCCAGTGCTGTAGCAGCAATATTAGAAAAATTCAATATTGATAATAACAAACTTGTTATCTCCAACTTGCTTACGATTGATCATAATTTATTGAGATTGTTTTGATTAGCTTAGCTATCAACCAAAGCACGTAATAATACGTCTTGCGATAATGACAAAATTTTATCGTTATAACCTAACAACTGCCGCTCTGCATAACGCACCTCCGGTCCCTTACGACTGACGCGATCTCGCAGGCCGTAATGGTGAACGCGGGCAATGCGCTGCAGCTTGCCTTCAAACTGTACACTGGCAGAGTCGGCGCTGGCGGCAGTTTTCAGGTATTTTGTCGTGCGCAGCTTTGCAAACATCTGACGTTTGATGCGCCCCTTCTTGCTGCGTGCTGTTACCCTGCGCGGTTCATAACTGCTGCCATCTGGATTGCGCTGCATCCTGATATTCTGCTGCTGTGTCCGGCGCAGTTCCTGCGCCAGCTGGCGCATCATGCGGCTTCTCGTGGCTGGTTCCAGATTCGCCAGCAAGGCACTCAGCCAGTCGTCCACCTTCTGCAGTTCAGCCACGTTTCACCGTCCACATTTCTTCAGGTTCATCAGGTTCCGCTATAGCTTCAACGCTCGACACACTGCCGTCAGTGCTGACCAGCACACGCTCCGTCAGTTGCAGGTTCAGGCTGATATCACAGACATCGTTGCGCAGAATATCCACCTCAAAGGTGAATAGTTTTTCCCGTAACGCCGGGTTATTGATGGCATCGGGCTGGTTATCCCTCAGCCACAGCAAAACCGGGGCCATCAGCAGATTCTGGTCGCCGCTGAAATCCTCAATCACCGCGTTCAGGGTGTAACGGTACTCCCACGACATGGAGCTGGCCCCCGTGGCAACCAGCGAACCGTTATCCACAAACAGATGCAGTTTGTCCGGGTTATTGCGGACATAAGGCACCGCTTTATTGAGGGCGTGGCGCAGGGATTGTGGTTTGTTCACTGTTTCGCTCCTGACACGCAATAATCATGTCCACTTTGTCTGCACAGACCGCCCAGGCGGCCTCCGTTTCATCCAGCAATGCGTTCAGATCACCGTTAGTGCGCGGCGCTGTCTGATCCAGCCGACACGGCGTCACTCGCGGACAACCACTGACGGTAAGCTGCACCTCCGGTGAGTGCCGGACGTTCCCGCAGCCGGATAATGTCAGCAGGCAAAGGAGTATCAGCCCAGTGGCGTAAATCCTCGTTCTCACGTTTCAGTTCCTCGATCCGGCGTTGTCGTTGTCTCAGCTGTGCGCTGGTCTGTTCTGCTTCGGCATAGAGCCGCGCCTGCTCCCGGTTATTGGTTTCAGTCAGAATGGACAGGCTGATAAGCTGGCTGTTGCTCTTTGCCAGTGCCTGGCTTTTGCTCTGCAGCTCGTTTGCCTGCGTGCTGATGGTCTGGCTGGCATCAGCCAGCCGCCACGTCTGCCAGCCCAGCGCCGCCAGTAATAACGCCAGCACAACCAGCAGCAACCGGTTCATGCTGCTACCTGTTGCGCCATCTGATTACGGGTGATCCAGAAGGCAATAACGGTCAGTAGATAAAAGACCAGGGTAATAGCCCACCCCGTCCATGCGAGACTTACAACAATCAGCAATCGCATCACCCAACTGATAAATACGTTTTCTTTTCGGGTAATTGTCTTCAGCAAAGATGCCCTTAACTCCTGCCAGAGCGGGCCATTCTGAATTAACGCAGCCAGTGCTACCGGAATTACCGCCCATGTCAGCAAACAGGCTACCCAAACGCCGGACGCTGCCAGTACCGGAAAGATCCCCTGCGGATACACCATTGCTGCGATTAACAGCGCCATCCATAACATCAGAAACAGTCCGCTGATTAATTTCTTTTTCATTTCAGTTTGCTCCCTGTAAACACCAGGCCATCTCCCGCGCACGGCGGTTATCCAGCCCCTGATTAAACACACCTTTTACATAAACCCAGCGCGGCAACTGTCGGCACGCATCCGCCCAGCGCCGCTGATTGAGCAATTTCACCAGCGTGGAACTACAGGCATTGCCCGTCCCCACGTTGAAGGCAAACGACACCGTAGCGTCATACACCTTCTGTGGTGGCTGTTGCTTCACACACCTTTCCAGTGCCCGCTCCACACGCAGCACGTTGGAGATCAGCCCTTCTGCTGCCTGTCGTTCCGTGATTGTTTTGCCGGGAATGACGCCCGATGTATTACCAATGCCGTCGGTCCAGACACCCGCGCTGCACTGATACGGCTGCAGACGACAGCCCTCGTAATCGGCAATCAGTTTCAGCCCCTCCACGGAGGTGTGAAGCTGCTGAAAACCCGGCAGCGTGGCAGCAATAGCCAGCACGGCCCCGACAAGGCAGCGTTTAACGATTGATGGATTCATAGTCCTCCCGCGAGATCTGCCCGTCGCGCAGAAGCTGGTAGGCTTTGTGTTTGTAGTACCAGTTGATAGCCAGCATCAGCACACCGATCATCAGGCCGCCCAGCGTTGAGGCATCCTTGATGGACAAATCGCCCAGCCAGGCCAGCACGACGGCGATGCAATACGTGATAAAGGCGCTGATTCGCTCAAGCGTCATAATTCAGTCCCATAGCTGGACGGTCTGCACGGTGGTGGTGGTCGGAATGTCCGGCAGCTCCACCTGCAGCCCTTGAGGTAAAAAGGGGCCGTATTCGGCAAGCCCCGGATTTGCCTTCAGTACCTGCTCCGTGACACCCTGCGTGCGCCCGTAATGACGCCAGCAAAGCGCGTCCACCGTGTCATACTGATGCGCACGCACTTTCATCAGATAAGCTCCACAGTGCAGTGCGGCGCATCCTGTACCCGGCTGATGGCCCAGCGGGCGTCACGCCATAAATCACCGCTGGCTTCCGCCAGTTCCTCGCCCCGCTTCACACCGGATGCCGTGGCGTCATAGTCCTGGTAACGTTCGTTGAGCATGGCGCGTGCCCAGCAGTAAACCGCGTTGAAATAGTGCTGAATGCGCTCACTTTTCCCATCCAGCTGTTCTGCCGGAACCTCTGCCAGCGAGGCATATCCCAGCATCTGCTGGCGTCTGCGAAACTCATACAGCTCTGCGTTGACCTCCGAAATTGCCGACAGGGCAACCTGTTTTAAACGCGGCTGCGTCACCGTGCCGTCAGTGCGCATCACACTGCGAAACTCCGACAGGTCCACATCAGGCCAGAACGGCGTATTTCTGATGATTTCCGCCTGTTCCGGTGCCTGTTCTGGCGCAACAAACATCATGCGGCTTTCTCCTGAAATAGAGGGCGGTGGACGGGGTTTTGATGTGGCAGTGCCTTTCGCCACCCCGTGCCGCCCGTGCGCGGGGGCACGTTCTGTCAGCGGCTGTCATTGCGCAGTCTGCGCTCCAGCTGCTGTTTGTCTTTTTTCACGCCACAGCGGGGATCGAGCTGTAACGCATGGTTGAGATGATTAAGGGCGGAAGCCGGGTTGCTTTCACTCAGGACAGCGCCAATCGCTTTATGCAGACGCGCCCGTGACTGGTCCGGCATATCCAGACCGTCTGTCAGCTCCAGCGTCTGCAGCAACAGATCGGCATCAAAGCCGGTGGCGGCAAGCATTGCGCTCTGCGCCGCGTCTGCCATTTCCTCTGCCAGCACGGTCTGCACATTGCGATTACCCAGCGGCATCACCCAGCCATGACGCAGGGCATGACGCCCGATCTCCAGCGCCCCGGCATAATCTCCGGCATCAATGCGCCACAGCATCACGTACATCAGCACGTCATCCTGTTGAGCGCCTCCGGCAGCCAGGACACCCTCTGCCCAGGCGACGTATTTCGGCAGCAACTCCACCTTGATTTCCGCTTTTTTGACCGTGGACTGAACGCCCTTGAGACGGCGGCGGTCTTCCGCCAGTTGCAGCAGCATCAGGTCATAGCCCGACGCGTGGCGAACACTGCCGCCCTCACGGGCGGCCTGTTCAGCCTGAACGCGCAGGCGATGCTGCCGTGCGGGACTCAGGCTCATGAATTACGCTCCGGCTTCTGCTGCAGCGGCGCTGAAATCGCCAATCTGGATGTTTTCCACCAGTGCGGCGCAGCGGTAGTCCTCAACCACATAGGCTTCGTTAACGGATTCAAAGTTTTCAATCCGGTCACGTTTCGGGTTGTCGATAACTGAACGGCGGCGGGTGTCTTCCTGCCAGTAGATGGACAGGTTATCCAGACGGGTGATCAGCAGCGCATTCGGCGGGAAGAACGGCGCACGCACGGCCTGCAGGCCCCCCATGCGTTTCTGACTGATGATCATATCGGCAGCCAGTTTTTCACTGTTTTCCTGCTCTTTGTTGACCAGCGGGAAATACTTGTCAGACAACAGTTCACGACCGCAAATCACCACCAGATCGTCATCGTCCTGGTAAACCACGTCGATAAGCTCATTGACCGCATCCATCACCACAGCGTCCAGGTTGGCATATTCGCCACCTTTCCCGACTTTCACCGCACCCGGTGTGGTTTCACCGCCCGTGGTGGTACTGCCCATGACGTGATCCGGTGCATCCTCACGGATTTTCTGCAGCCAGCCTTTGTTCACATCCTGCAGCAGCGGGTTTTCGCTACGGTTGGAGGTTTTCGCACGCTTCACGCCGTTAAAGCCGATCATGATGCGGTCCAGTGCCTGACGTTTCACGATGGCGTTACGGATACGCACCTGGAAATCCTGAAACTTCGCCCACAGGTCCAGCTTCGCGTAGGTCAGCACCGTGTCAAAGTTGGTCTGCTCGCATTTATATTCCACATCGACCATCAGCGTCGGATCGACAGGCTCACGCTCTTTTGCGGTGGTATCAGTGGTTCCGGCAATGGTGCTGCCAACCCCCAGCCCCAGCAACTGCCCAGACTGCTCAGTCACTGGCGTGACGTTAATCAGCGTCAGGAAAGCGGCGGACTGCTGGATCTGGTCTTCCAGCGTCTGCTGTACAGACGGCTCCACGGTGAACTTGCTGGACAGTTCTTCAACTGCCACACCGTTCAGACGCGCCAGCTGCTGCAGGTAAGCGTTAAAAGCAAAGCGGGTATTCTTCTTCATCAGGTTTTGTGCTCCATCAGCAATTGGTCAGAGTGTCAGCGGGGGCGTTACCGCCTGTTGCACGCTGGCGGTAGTCCTGGCGGCTGTCTTCATGGCTCAGCTTATTCACCAGTTCGTTAAAGGCGGTTTGCTGCTCCTGCAGAGCAGTCTCCAGCTCAGACAGGCGTTCTTCCTGCTCAGACAGGGATTTTTCGGTGCGTGCGCTCAGGTTCTGCTGCTCAGTGGCGACCAGCTCCACGGCTTTATGCACATCAGAGAACCGGGCATCGTCTGACTGCTCTTTTTTGGTGAACAGCGCCGTGACGCGGGCAAACAGGGACGGTTTGTCATCCTGGATTTCTTCCAGTTCGATCACCGTTTCCTCTGCAGCGGTAAAGAGATTGGCGGGATTCTGCTTGCGGTTTGCCAGCGGGTTATGGGCTGCACTGGCGCTGAATGTCAGCATTTCCGTACCCAGACTGGCAGGGTCATCAGTGGCAGCCAGGCCGACCAGGTAGGCTTTGCCCGTATCAGCGAACTTCGGGCTGACTTCCATAGAGGTGAATAATTTCTGGCCTTTTTTCACCAGTTCCACCAGGGACTCCGTTGGCTCAACGTCGGCATACAGCGCCATCTTGCCTGCCAGCGGACCTTCCGTGATTTCTTCAGCAAACAGCGCCGTCACCTTGCCGTAGCGGTTAAAGGTGCTGTCCGGCAGATAAGACTTGATGTGCTCAAGGTTAATCAGCGCGGTATACACCGCCGGGTTGTAGCTGGCTGCCATCTGTTCCAGCCATTCACGCTGGATTTCGCGTCCGTCGGTGGTGGCACCTTCCACCCCGATGCGAAAACGCTTTGCTTTCACTGTCATGAGCCGTGCTCCGTTAGAAAAAACTTACTGGAGCCTTATGGTTGCGGTGATGGGGGCAGTGAAACAATGCGCGGTATTTGTACCGACAACCACACAAACCGCAGGCGGGGAAAGCCTTCATTCAAGGCTGTAGGTTTGTGCCATGAACACCACACTGACACCCGCAGATCTCGATCCCCGTCGGCAGGCCATGCTGCTGTACTTTCAGGGATACCGCGTAGCCCGCATTGCTGAAATGCTGGGCGAGAAAGTTGCAACCGTTCACAGCTGGAAAAAACGCGACAAGTGGGGTGACTATGGGCCGCTGGATCAGATGCAGCTCACCACCGCCGCACGCTACTGCCAGCTCATTATGAAGGAGCACAAAGAAGGGAAAGATTTCAAAGAGATTGACCTGCTGGCGCGCCAGTCGGAGCGCCACGCGCGGATCGGCAAGTTTAACAATGGCGGCAACGAAGCCGACTTAAACCCTAACGTCGCCAACCGCAACAAAGGCCCACGCCGTCAGCCGGAAAAGAATGTTTTCACCGATGAGCAGATTGAGAAGCTGGAAGAAATCTTCCATTCCTCCATGTTCAACTACCAGCGCCACTGGTGGGAAGCCGGAAAAACCAACCGCATCCGCAACCTGCTGAAGTCACGCCAGATCGGCGCGACCTTCTATTTTGCCCGTGAAGCCCTGATTGACGCCCTGCTTACCGGACGCAACCAGATTTTCCTTTCTGCCAGTAAGGCTCAGGCCCACGTCTTTAAACAATACATCATCGACTTCGCCAAAGAAGTCGAGGTGGAGCTAAAAGGCGATCCGATGGTGCTTCCTAATGGGGCCACGCTTTACTTCCTCGGCACCAATGCCCGCACGGCCCAGAGTTATCACGGCAACCTGTATCTGGATGAATATTTCTGGATACCGAAATTCCAGGAGCTGCGCAAAGTGGCTTCCGGGATGGCTATTCACAAGAAATGGCGACAAACCTATTTTTCCACGCCATCCAGCCTGACCCACAGTGCTTATCCGTTCTGGTCCGGTGCGCTGTTCAACCGTGGACGCAACAAAGCTGACAAGGTGGACATCGACCTGTCCCACAGCAATCTGGCCCCCGGCCTGCTGTGCGCAGACGGGCAATACCGCCAGATAGTCACCGTGGAAGATGCGGTGCGCGGCGGCTGCAACCTGTTCGACCTTGACCAGTTGCGCATGGAGTACAGCCCGGACGAATACCAGAACCTGCTGATGTGCGAGTTTGTGGACGATCTCGCGTCCGTGTTTCCGCTCAGCGAGCTGCAGGCGTGCATGGTGGACAGCTGGGAAGTCTGGACCGACTTTCATGCACTGGCCCTTCGCCCGTTTGGCTGGCGCGAAGTATGGATCGGTTATGACCCGGCAAAAGGTACGCAGAACGGCGACAGTGCCGGATGCGTGGTGGTGGCACCGCCAGCCGTGCCGGGCGGTAAGTTCCGCATTCTTGAGCGTCACCAGTGGCGCGGGATGGACTTCCGCGCCCAGGCTGACGCCATCAAAAAACTGACCGAACAGTACAACGTGACCTATATCGGCATCGACTCAACTGGGGTCGGCCACGGGGTTTACGAGAACGTGAAAGCGTTCTTTCCTGCCGTCCGGGAGTTTGTCTACAACCCCAATGTTAAAAACGCCCTGGTACTCAAGGCCTACGACATTATCAGCCACCGCCGTCTGGAGTTTGACGCCGGACACACCGACATAGCGCAGTCATTCATGGCAATCCGTCGCGCCACCACCGCCAGCGGCAACCGCCCGACCTATGAAGCCAGCCGCAGCGAAGAAGCCAGTCACGCCGATCTGGCCTGGGCAACAATGCACGCACTGTTTAACGAACCGCTGCAGGGCGAGTCCGCCAATACCAGCAATATTGTGGAGATTTTTTGATGGGAAAGAGTAAGAAGAACCGCGCTTCGGCGACGAAACAGATCCAGCTTAAAAGTCAAACTACAGCCGAAGCATTCAGCTTCGGCGATCCCGTTCCTGTTCTGGACCGCCGAGAACTGCTGGACTATGTGGAATGCGTACAGACAGATCGCTGGTATGAGCCGCCAGTAAGCTTTGACGGACTGGCGCGCACCTTCCGCGCTGCCGTGCATCACAGTTCACCAATTGCGGTGAAATGCAACATACTGACCAGTACCTACATCCCTCACCCGCTGCTCAGCCAGCAGGCTTTTTCACGTTTTGTGCAGGACTATCTGGTATTTGGTAACGCCTATCTGGAGAAACGCACGAACCGCTTCGGTGAAGTTATCGCCCTTGAGCCTGCTCTGGCAAAATATACCCGACGCGGGTTAGACCTGGATACCTACTGGTTTGTGCAATACGGTATGACAACCCAGCCGTATCAGTTCACGAAAGGCAGCATTTTTCATCTGATGGAACCGGATATTAATCAGGAGATCTACGGCCTGCCCGGCTATCTTTCTGCCATCCCATCCGCTTTGCTCAACGAGTCCGCCACGCTGTTCCGCCGGAAGTATTACATTAACGGTAGTCATGCAGGCTTCATCATGTACATGACCGATGCCGCGCAGAACCAGGAGGATGTGAACAACCTCCGCAATGCGATGAAAAGCGCCAAAGGACCGGGTAACTTCCGCAACCTGTTTATGTACTCGCCTAACGGCAAAAAGGATGGGCTTCAGATCATTCCTCTGTCAGAAGTCGCGGCGAAGGATGAGTTTCTAAACATCAAGAACGTGAGCCGGGATGACATGATGGCGGCGCATCGTGTGCCACCGCAAATGATGGGGATTATGCCTAATAATGTTGGGGGATTTGGGGATGTGGAGAAGGCCAGCCGCGTATTCGTTCGTAATGAACTTATTCCGCTTCAGAGACGCTTTGAGGAGCTTAATAAATGGCTGGATAAAAACGCGATAGGGTTCACAAATTACGAATTATCGCTAGATTAGCTTCCCAACAGCCGCAGAATTGCGGCTTTTCTTTTTTTGTTATCGTGATATGTTTGATACATGGACATCACACTGAATCTAAAAATGAAAAAGGATAAAGCATTAGAATTTTACGAAAAACTTTATTTCTCAGAAATTGAGAATAAAGACAAGATACATACTCGCGCTCAAGCCGAATTCGGATTAGTTGTCATTACCGCAACTATACTCACTTATCTCGCCAAAAACACATCTTATGAATCCCACCCAAGGCTAGCTTGCCTAGTATTTTTATGTACCGCAATTTCATTTGGCTTAGTTCTTGTATCATCAATTCTGTTGAAACAAGTCATATGGGGAAATGAATTTAAGTATTGCCCTGCACCTAAAGCATTGCATGATTATCACATAGATCTGATTAGTTACGAAGTGAAATATAAAAAATATTGCGATGACAATGGACTTACATACGATGAAAGTTATAACCCTGATAATAAACTTTGGGAGTTTATTCATCAAGAAATCAGAGAGTGTGCTAGCTGGAACAGTAATATCAATGAGGAACGTTCCAGTAAACTATTTGAGTCAACAAAGTATCTTGTCTGGTCATGGATTCCAATTATCGCAGCAGTAGTCATATTTCTTTTAGCTGATTTAGATGCAGCATCACCGCGGAAAAATAACGCCCCTAACTATTTGATAATACCTATTGAAAATGTCAGGAGAACTTAATGACCAAACCGTTACCGCCACCACCTCCTCGGCCTACTCCACCCGCAAGAAGGATCGTTATTGAAGATGATTCAAAAGCAAGGCAACTACGAAGAGACAGAAAGGACGATAAAAATGACCGAACACAAAAATCCTAAAAAAAATGAAGCACCACCACCACCACCACCTAAACCGCCAATCACTCGGTTAGTTAGAGAAAGCTATGGCAATGATCCAAAAAATAGGAAAAATAAAGATGAGCAAAAATGAGAAATCTAATTTACCGCCGCCGCCACCACCCAGCAAGCCGCCTACCCGCCAAGTATTCGATCACGATGATACGAAGAAGAAATCAAAAAGATAAGTAGGTTAAGAAAGTCATACAGGTTATATATTCGAAGCGCCTAGTAACATTCTGCTAGGCGCTTCTTATTGTATTCATTTTCCCTGACAGCCTCAAGCTAATAACACTCGAAGATCGTCAAAAATTTATTGTACATAACCCTATTGCGCGCGCTCGTATCCCCGCCACGCCTGCCCGCTTTATGTAGTGGTTTTCATGCAGATGCATGCTCTACGCAAAAGCCCGCCAGTTCTGGCGGGCTTTTGCAAAAACGATCCTCAAACGATCATGCGATTTCATGCAGCATAGTCATGCAAAGTAGAAACTGCTATTTAACGTCCGGCGTTTGCGCTGTGGGGGATACTTTTCCATCTAGCGTATTTACAATTGAGAGGGGGTAAATTCCCATTTCAATTCCACAGATCACGTCGTAACGAGCCTGCGCTTTCTCTCGCATTTCTGGAGAAACAGGGGACGATGGTGCATTTAAAACTGCTTCGGCTTGCTTCTTCAGAGCCTTCAACCGCCTTTTCAGTTTGATTTCTTGCGGATCAACAGCATAAATCGTCCATGCAAAAGTAAAAACTTCGCTTAAAAGAATTGACACCATCGGTATTGAAGCAATGTAAAGGTCTTTCCATGTTGGATCTGTAATGAAGCTAGCCAGCTTTATTAGGAAAAGGCCTACACCGCCGCCACCTGTAACACCGACTGCTTTACCGCTTGTTTTCTTTTGTTCAGGCATGAGAGGCTGACTCCTTCCTCTCACGCTTATTTTTCTCTGCTATATCATCGATGAGCTTTATTAACTCATCATCATTGTTTATATAAATATTTGTTTTATAGACATTTTTGTTTGCATCAGTATAAGTGATAGAAACTTTTGTTTCGACAATAACTCGATCGAGCAGGCTACGTATAGCCACTCTAGCACCTATAAATATAGCTGGAGCTGCAACAAGCAGCCCCAACCATCCTAACACACTAATATCTATAGACATTTTTAATCCGCATCAGGTTTTATTTTTCTATCTTTGGCGGCAAAGTGTCGACCCACTTTGATGATCGATAACTTTTCGTCTACCTGGCCACCGGAATCTTTCACAATTTTCTTCATCTTCACAGCAAACAATTCGCCAAAAATTTTGGGGGCGTCTGGTCCAGTAACAAGCTTGATGAACTCATTATCTTCCATTCTGACATTGCGCTTTTCACCGCCAAACTCAACACGCCAGCCACTTTTTTTGTCAGTATGCGCCGAAACGAATGTCACGGTTGTTTCAAATTCGTCAACTTCTTCTTTGGTTTCAAAGAGAACTTTTGGCGACTTAAACTCTTCTGCCTCATCTTTATGAATTTTGAGGATTTCTTTCTTAGAGGTGCGCGATTTTTTTACCACAAAATTGTCGATACCATCTTGTAACAGAGGCTGTCTGACAAACGCGTCAACAGCCTTACGAATCTCTGGGGCATTAACGATTTTTTCGACATCTTCAGAGCAAACAATCTCTTCACCATCGACTTTCAGCTTAACTTTGTCACTACCGTTAGCTTTCTCGACTATGTCGATCTTACGCCCGTTAAGCTTCTTGAGAACCTCTAAAACTGTAGCACCGCCAACGGCTAAAGGAATGGCTGACAAACCTAAAATTTGTACAACATCTTTAGCATTAGCTAGATGTTGTACAACCTCAATATCAAACCCAAAGGAACCGGCTATCAATTCAGCGTCAACGTTAACTTCAATGTCTCGCCCTCCGTTTACAATCTCATTTGCAGAGTAGATAGCCTCACCTAGCCCCTGCAAACTTTTCGCAAACGAAAGAATATCCATCTTATGATCGTCGAGAGCTTTGCCTTGATACACAATACTTACTGATTGAGTCTTATCCGCCATTGAGTTCAGATCCGTTGCCAATAAAATGCGCGCGATTTTACGCCCATCACTATGTTTAATCTATCTATTAATCATTTATCCCTCTAGCTGTCTACTATCGGACTCAAAAAACATGACTCATTACAAACGAAACCTATCAATGCAGCCAGCAGTCGTCTTCCCACACCTTCTGCATAATTTTCAGCACTTGTTTTCTTTCTTCGTCCAGTTGCAGTCCGGTCAGTTCCACACCGTTAGAGCTACCTTTGCGGATACGAATTACCGTTTTGGGATACAGGGGGCGCAGATTGCGGTAAAGCTCGGATTCAAGGGCATCCAGGGTAGACTGGCTAATCTTCTGCTCTTTATCGATCATTATTTCAATGCGCATAAAAGTCACCTCAGCTGATGACATCCATTGAGCGGTTGTATTCGTGGGTTCTGATTTTTGCCATGAGTTCATCTGTCAGTTCAGAAACCCACTGCAAAGCCAGCCCCTTCTCTTCATCACTACACTCACTAGCCGCTACAAGCTTAAGAAAAAAATCAATGCGCTGGAGCTTCAAAGACTCCAAAAAATAGTCCTGCATCTTTCCTCCTATGACACCACAAGCAATACTGTATTCATAACCACTGTTTATATTTACAGTATATAATAATCTTACTGATGTAAAACGTTTTTTTACGTTCATCAGCCTGATATGCCTGGTATTATTAAGAGCACGAATTGTTAACCCGCGTAATTAATACAGGTTTCGCCACTTATCATCTTCCTGCAAACGCTGGTTCCGATAGAAGATACGCAGGCCTGCTCCTGACGGAATACTGCCGCCGCGAAGGAGTAAATCGACCTCTTTCTCGCTGCCATCAAATCCTCTGGACTTCAGTTCATAGACGAGCTGCTGTCGCTGATGGTCTGTAATTCGCTGTTTGTAGTCTTTACGCCGTTTCGGTTTCACCAGGCGTAACCTTGCAGCCAGTTCCCGGCGCTCTTTTTTGCTCATACTGTGCAGGTAATCGTGCAACTCCTTGTCATCCATGCGGGTAATGTCCGTCCTGGTATCCCCATCAGCTGATTTGTCTTTCCCTTGTTGGTTCAAATTTTCAGCAAGGGGACAGTTATTGCCACGAGTCCAAGGGGCGCAAGCGCCCTGGTCGGCTGCCGCCTCCTGAACGTCAACGGCCTTACGAACCATTTTCCACTTCACCGCATGAGTGCAGATCTTGCCCTCTGCAATGGGTGACCAGATGCCATAAATACGAATACCGTGATCGCCATAAGCGGTTGGCTCTTCGTTGATTTCATAAGCGGTTCTGATGAGGTGATATTTACGGGGAACCAGTACGCCACCCTGCTTCATGATATAGGTGGCAAAACAACCAGCATCAGCAGCAGCCAGAATGGCATCAAGGCGCGGGTTATCCAGTACCGGCGCACCTGCTTTTTTGTCACCCTGTTGCCTTGCCGCCTGACCAGCCAGCAATCGCAGTTCACGGTAAGCCTGACGCCCCGGAATGCCAAAGAAGCGGAATTGCTGAACACGATGCAGAGACGCCCAGGCATTAACGTATTCAGCGTTATCACGCAGGGATTTACCCGTTTCCTTGCTGATCTCCCCAGCCAGACCACGCCCGTCAATGTTCTTACTGATGTATTTCGCGATATAGCTTGTTGGCGTACCTTTGCGCGGGTTTATCAGCTCAGACTTAAAGCGTGGTCCCGTGTTATTGCCCAGCTCCTCGCGGTCTTCACGGATGGCAAACTTACGCAGTAATGCAGTGATGGCGCGGCGGTCTTTTTTACGCATGAAACACATGAGATGCCAGTGCACAGTACCGTCATGATGCGGCTCAGCTACCCGCACGCCATACCAGCGCAACTCGGCTTTATGCATAGCCTTACGAAATGCAGCAAACATGCCGACCAGATAATCGCTACTTTGTCTTACCGTCGCGTTTGTCCAGGTCGGGTTTGGTCTGCCGTTATTGAGCGTGGAATGGAAACGCGACGGACAGGTGATAGTGTAGAAAACGGCACAGTCACTGCGCATTTCCGCGATAAGCTCCAGACCTTTAACACAGGCCATCATCTCATTGCGGCGATGCGCCGGGTTGCTGCTGCTGGCGTTTACCACATCTTCCATATCCAGCGTGTCGCCGTCTTCGTTCACCAGTTCATGAGAACGAAAAAACTCCAGCGACTTACGGCGCTGCTCACGTTTATGCATCACGGCTTCATAGCTGACATAGGGGGATGCTTTTTTGCTGACCAGGCAGACAGCACGCAACTGCTCTTCCCGCCATTCGCAACGCATCTTCCATAATTTCCGATACCACCAGTCGGCACACAACATACGCGCCAGCGAACCCGGGATGAGTTCATAGGGCACTGGTTTGCGGCGGTTTCTTTTCCGACGAAGTTTCTCAAACGCAGGCGGGATAACATCCAGACGCAGGGTTTCCGCTGCCACCTTTTCCCATGTCTTGCGGATTTCTTCTGGCTTAACGTCATCGGTGGCATACAAATCACCACAAGCGTCCTCAAGACACATGCTCATATGCGCTGCTACCAGGGTGGACAGCCGTTTCACCTGATCCTGGCTCATTTCAGGCAGGATCAGCAGGCCCTCCAGCCCTTGATGGCTTGCCATAAAACGGAAAGAAACAGATAGCTGACTGTCACGTACACAATCCAGTCGCTCCAGACATGGCTTAATCGTCTCACGCAAATAGCGGGAATAAGCCTTTGGCCTGCCCAGACTGCTGAAGTATTCAATACGTTGCATCAGCGGCTTGCTGATATGGGAAGGCTGGGCGTTTACGTCCGCCAGAATGACCATGTCCGGATTAAAACGCTGCTGCTCATGCGCCAGCTTTGCCCGGCTAATGAGCTTATCCTGCTCCATTTCGCGCTGGACAGGATCACGGGATTCATTAAAGAAATAACGCTCCCAGACCTGCTCACTCAGTGCCTCGCGGCGCAGTTGTTCCTGCTCGTTATCGGCAGCGTACAGAGTGATCAGGTTTGAAAGTGCAGACTCCGGCGCAACTTCCGCCGGGTCCAGATAAGGGTTAATGGCCTTTTTCGAGCCGTTCCATGAAAATGCTGCGGCGGCCTCGTTAAAGCCGCTGCAATTGTTCATATCGTCATGACTCATACACACACTCCGTACACGGCAGAACTATCCACGCCACGCGAAGGATCAAATCCCAACCAGCAGCTCGGCCCGGAAACAGCAATGATTTCTGTTGCAGATTTACCCTCGCCAGCTGACACGCCGATGCTGCGTTTTGCCTTGATATAGTGGTGAGTAAAATTGCGATACAGCGAACGAATCAGGGATGTGTCATTGTTAGAAACAATGACCGGATGTCCTTCTGATGACCGATGTTCAAGAATGGATGCCAGGTGATACTGGTCATCTTCAGTGAAACCATCAGTGTGATAGCCGGAAAACGTACCGTCATACGGCGGATCGCAATACACCACATCCCCCACCTGCAGCATCGCCAGCGTTTCATCAAAGCTCGCGCAGATAAACGTTGCCCGCTGGGCTTTCTCTGCAAATGCGCGAATTTCTTTTTCAGGGAAATACGGATTTTTATAATTACCGTAGGGAATGTTGAAATACCCGCTCTTGTTATAGCGACATAAACCACGGTAACCGTGACGATTGAGATACAGGAAATATATCGCCTTCATGAAATCAGTAATTTCAGTTGAGTAATTAAACTCCTGTCTTATGTTGTAATAAGCCAGCTCACTGTTTGCTTCCTCAAATAAAACTTTGGCACGAGATATAAACGCTTCGCAATCAGCGGCAATCTTTTTATAGAGGTTGATTAAATCAGGATTAATATCCGCAACCAGATAGCTGGGGTAATCCGTCGCCATCATCACAGCACAAGAACCCGCGAAAGGTTCAACCAGTCGCGGGCCAGCAGGAAGGTATTTTTTCAGTTCGGACATAATGGCGGTTTTATTACCCGCCCATTTCAGGATGGTGCTCATACAGCACCTCCGTTGTAATGTTTGCCTTTCAACTCTGCGATTTCCTGGCAGGTAATGCAAAGCTGCACTCCAGGAATGGCACGGCGGCGTGCTGGCGGAATTGGCGCTTCACACTCAACGCAAAGCACGCGGGACACGCCCGGCGTTTTGGCACGGGCAGCACGGATATGGCGTTGGCGTTCTTCTTCAACGCGCTGCTGTACGAGATCCATTGCATCAGCCATCAGTGGATCTCCTGCGCTTCGTTCTGGATTGCTTCAGCAGTCACACGCAGCAGTTCTGCCGCTTCGACGTGGTTTAGCTGGCGGGAGGTGATATGACACGCCAGGCTATCGAGGCGAGCAGCCATTGCTTCAGCCCTTGCCCGGCGTTCTTCCAGACGAGCCTCTGTCAGTAAAAGATTAAGACCTGCATCATCCGGTCCGGTTTTGGTCGTGAGGGTTTCAATATTACGCATAAGCAATTCTCCTGAATTTAGATAAAGGGATGCCCGGCGGGTTTACGCCATTAATTTCATTAGTTGGTTAATTCGGCATGGTTAGCCGTCTGGGAAATAAGCTCACCACTGCACGAAAATGATTCATTGCTTTAATCAACTCCCGCTTTTCGTCAGTGGTCAGCTCATTAATGCTGATGCTATGACGTTCAGCTGGAATTTTTGCCATAAAGAATATGGCAGCCAGTGCCCGTTTATTTTGTTCATTATTGATATCCCGTGGATCACGCATATCTTTAATAAACCGCTCAAGCTCTGACTCAATATTCAAACCAAAAACTTTCGCCCTTAACTCCGCAATATGATTAAGTCCATTCAGGCGTTCACCGGGTCTTAATGGAACAGTCGCCGCAGCGCCTTCAATAGCCATTTGTTCCCCCGTTTTTTCGTAGATAGTTCTGCCAGCAATTCATCTTGTGAACGGCACGGATGCCAGCGTTTTCCATCCTCACCCATGATCCAGCCGTGACCGTAGTGCATTGCCGGGCTTTGCTTTCCCAGCAGCGATGCAAATGATGGTTCTTTCGTCAGCATAAGCACCTCACAGCAAACCGAATGAAGCACCGAGGCCAGTCACGGTATCAACTGCACTCGCCATCGCAGGGTTAGTCTGTAAACGGGCCTGCAATGAAACAGCAGCCAACGCCATCAGTCGTGTTACAGAGTTAATGCTGCTGATAGCATCACGACGACCTGCACTGGTTTTTACATCGCCAGATACCGCACCTGCAGCAACACGCCCGATCTCTGCGGTTGCACTCATGACGTAATGTGGCAGTTTCTCTTTTGCCACCTCATTAATCGGTACGCATGGCAGGCAGTGAATCTGAGCCAGAAAACCATCTACCAGCGTTGAATCTTCAGTCAGATCGGTAAGCAGCCAGATTTCTGGTGCGGTTAATAAATGAGGTTGCGCTGGGTTCAACTTGTTCCGCAGAATCTGCACATTCATGCCAGCACGTTCTGCCAGTTGCACCAGGTTGTGGCGCAATGCGAATGCACGACAGGCTTCATCAAAATGTGGATGTTTGGAAACTTGGTAATCAAACATAGTCGACACTCCTGAAACATCCCAAAATGGAACTAATTGAATGCAATATTGAAATCAGTAAGTGCATCAACGGTAAGAGCAGCAAGGTTGATCATTACCTTTTCTCTTTTTTTGTCTTTACGAAGACGATGCCGAGGGATGCGACCATCAGCCAGCATATCGTTGATTGTGTCGATTGAAAGGCCAGTAAGTTCGCTATAACGCTCGATTGTGACGTGTGGCGTATTCAGAGTTATTGAAATGTTAGGGGTCATGATGCAACATCTCCTTTTAGCTTGTGGTGAGCTGGTTTTAATCGTGATAAAGACATCACAAAACGGAGAATAGGTTCACATAAAGAACATGTCAACTCAAAAATTCACATTTCGCCATATGAATGACGATATGAAAGCCGTTGTCATACAGAATCGCGGTGGTCAGAAAGTAATTGAGCGGATACTCATGGCTTATGGCTTCAAGTCACGCCAGGCATTCTGTAACCATCTAGGTATTTCCCAAAGCACGATGGCTAACAGATATGCCCGCGATACATTTCCTGCAGATTGGGTAGTTATCTGCTCAATGGAAACAGGAGCATCAATTAAATGGCTAGCATTTGGTTCAGATGATGACGAGCAAATGCCATCCCCTTCACCAGAACAACATGTTGAAACACACTCCGAAGATGGTTCTTATCATGATGTTCACTATAAACAACAAAAGTTCGACAATGAAAACTCCGTTGATTTTTCTCGAGGTGGCAAGGAAGCAATAGAACGAATTGTTAAGGCTTACGGTTATAAGACGCGCCAAGCCTTAGCTGATCACTTAGGTATTTCAAAAAGCACATTAGCCACAAGATATATGCGTGATGTCTTTCCTTCAGACTGGATAATTAAGTGCGCTCTAGAAACGGGTACTTCACTAACGTGGCTAACTACTGGTAAAGGCCCAAAGTTTGACGATGCAAGAAATGATGTAATTGCTATTACACGCAAAAAAATCACTGATGGGAATCTATTTGAGTCAGATTTCTATATGCTTGATAAAGCATTAATACCAGACTCAATCCAATTACCACTGATTGTCAGTACCCCAAAAAAAACATACCTATGTGATCAGTCATTTGATGAAATTACAGATGGTAAATGGATTGTTGAAATAGAAGGAAAAGTGAGCATTCGAACCCTAACTAGGATACCTGTAGGAAGATTAAAAATCTCAGACAATTATTTATCGTTTGAATGTAATATTTCAGACATTGATGTTATTGCTAAATGCAAATTTTTGCTTATAGAAGAATTATAAGAGGATATTGGAATGGCCGGTTCCAATTGGAAAGATAATAGTGAAGAATATATCTCTAGAATCATTAAACTAGAGGAATTAAAATCATATTTATCCGATAGTGTCTATAATGATTTGAAAAAACTATTGAATTCTTTAAAGTTTAATGAATTCGATGTGCTTTTTGATGTTTACAGTAAATATTTTTCTAAAAAATATAATTGTGAGCACATTAACCCCGAACGCACATCCTTAAAAAATAGTGAGATAGATGATTACATTTCAAAAATCACTAAATTAGAGCATAAAGTGCGTGAATTGCAAAAAATCCATAACTCTCATTCAGAGCAAATGGAAAAGTTGAATGAAAAATTATCAAATGAAATGGAAAGTAAAAAAAAACTAGCATCACAGCTAGATTTCCAACACGCCAAAAACAATGAGCTAAAGCTTCAAAACCAAGAACTTTCAAGCAAAATCCAACAAAATAAAATTGACGAAAAAGTTCCTAAATATGTGCAGGGCGTCAAAGAAAAACTACAGCAGGATGATAAAGATTTCACTGCAATGTCTTACAATTGGGCGATAGCCGGAATACTATTTTCATTATTATCTATAAGTGCCGCCTTTTTAACATTTTTTTATAAAATAGATATAAAAGATACTACCCCCATTGAACTTTTTTATTATTTCACTAGGGGCTTGCTTGGGGTTGCATTACTTTCTTGGCTTTCTTATTTTTGTTTAAACAATTCAAAAAAATACACACATGAAGCAATCATAAGAAAAGACAGACAACATGCTCTAATGTTTGGTGAAGTCTTCTTACAAATTTATGGTTCAACTGCGACAAAACAAGATGCTATTGATGTGTTTAAAGATTGGAACATGTCTGCTAATTCTGCATTCGCAGATAAAATGCAGCCACCTCCAAATTTATTTAACATTCTAGGTACACTTGTAGATAAAAAATCAGCAGCAAATGATGACAGCATTACCAAAAAGTGATGATGTATGACAACATGTATCTAATACATTGACACTGGTTATACATACAGTAAAAATGCTCTCTATTGGAGGGCATTTTTTATGGCAGTACGAAAACTCACCACAGGAAAATGGCTTTGCGAATGTTACCCCGCCGGACGTAGTGGGCGTCGAGTGCGTAAACAATTCGCCACCAAAGGCGAAGCACTGGCTTTTGAGCGTCACACGATGGAAGAAACCGAAGCAAAGCCCTGGCTGGGCGAATCAGTAGATCGTCGAACCCTGAAAGACGTGGTTGAGCTATGGTTCAAACTACATGGTAAATCTCTGACTGCTGGGCAGCATGTCTATGACAAATTGCTGCTGATGGTTGACGCTCTGGGCAATCCCCTTGCAACCGATCTCACATCTAAAATGTTTGCCCATTATCGAGATAAACGACTGACAGGTGAGATCTACTTCAGCGAGAAATGGAAGAAAGGAGCCAGCCCGGTCACCATTAACCTAGAGCAAAGCTATCTAAGTAGTGTTTTTAGCGAACTATCCCGCCTGGGCGAATGGTCATATCCAAACCCACTGGAGAACATGCGAAAATTCACCATCGCAGAAAAAGAGATGGCATGGCTTACCCATGAGCAGATTGTTGAATTACTGGCTGATTGCAAACGTCAGGACCCAATTCTGGCACTGGTAGTTAAGATATGCTTAAGCACAGGCGCACGCTGGCGAGAAGCCGTAAATCTTACTCGTTCACAGGTGACCAAATACCGAATTACCTTTGTAAGAACGAAGGGGAAGAAAAACAGAAGCATCCCTATCAGTAAAGAGCTTTACGAAGAGATCATGGCGCTTGATGGGTTCAATTTCTTCACAGACTGCTATTTTCAATTTTTATCCGTGATGGAAAAAACGTCTATCGTGCTCCCTCGCGGTCAACTCACACACGTTCTGCGCCATACGTTTGCGGCGCACTTCATGATGTCGGGTGGAAACATTCTGGCCTTACAAAAAATTCTCGGACACCACGATATAAAAATGACTATGCGTTACGCACATCTGGCACCGGATCATCTGGAAACGGCGCTCCGTTTCAATCCTCTGGCAACGCTGCCAAGTGGCGACAAAGTGGCGGCAGCGGTTGGCATTACCCCGTAATAACCACCACTGACCACCAACCCAACTTATTGTTTTTACTATAACTTATTGTTTTCATTAACCCGTTTACATAAATGGGTTTTTTGTTATCTAAAATTTATCTACTACCCTGCAACCCTCTCAACCATCCTCAAAATCTCCTCGCGCGATAGCGGCTTACGGTCGGTGACAAAATGCAGCGTCATCCCCTCAATAAACGCATCAAGCGCGCGGGCGGTTCCGGGTTCAAACCATTGTTCGAGCGTTTGCTGACTGCGCTGCATCCAGTTTTGCATTACCGTTTTTAATAGCGGTTTTCGGCTAGCCAGCGCGTAGAGCTGGTACATCAGCTCCATGTTATCCGGCGTTGCAACCTGTGAGCTGTAGATCATATCGGTGATAGCCTGGCATGCGCC